>Ga0206976_1003_pt1 | contig 96363 bp, 90 predicted proteins | sample Alteio_BWOrgHeat_82_FD_152926 | JGI IMG/M metagenome (GOLD analysis project Ga0206976, IMG submission 152926) | Enriched cells from forest soil in Barre Woods Harvard Forest LTER site, Petersham, Massachusetts, United States -... | ecosystem: Environmental > Terrestrial > Soil > Temperate forest >... | reverse complement strand
TCTTTATCGCCTCGGCTTCAATTTGCATGCGCTCGGCTTCTTTCCTTTGTTTGGCAATTACGAAATCCATTTGCAAAGCCTCTTGTTCAGACTTCAATTTGTTTTCTACCGCTTGAAAGATTTGTGGAGGCATGGTAATACTTTTAAGTAAAACAGCATCCACTACAAAACCTTTATCCCACACACCAGTAGAAATTTCGTCTGTGATTTCAGTTTCTATTTTTTTCCGGTCAACGGCAAAAAGTTCTTTCGCTAGGTATTTGGCTGTAACATGCCGTACCGCGGCATGAAAATTACTTTCCACAATCACGTCTTGGTAATTAAGACCATAGTTTACGAATACCTCAGCTGCTGCTTCTTTTTTCACATGATAGAGCAAGGCAATTTCAGCCTTTACTGTAAGTCCTTCATGTGTAGGCACATCAAGTTCGTTGTATGCTTCTACTGTTCGGGTATTGATTTTCTTGATTGTAGTAGTGAAAGGATTAAAGAAGTATGCTCCTTGATTCAATGGAGTTTTATCCAGCTTGCCAAGAGATTGTTTCATCCCGATTTGCCCAGGCCTAATGATGGCACACGAAGTAAGGAACATAGCAGAAAGCCCTACCGATAGATTACGGATTGTTTTCATGGTTTAAAAGAATTAGAATTAAAGTTGAGAAAACCAGTAATGGTGGGACGATAGAATGAAGTTTGTACTTCTACTAACGGTAGCAGTCAATTTTTGTTATGCTTGCAGAGGACTTCGGGCTACTTTACCTGAAGTTTATCAAAAGCGATTTCTACTGATTTCTTGTAGTTGGGACCTATCGGCAACGAGATTTTATCAATGAATATTTCCTCTGCATTGTAAGAAGTCACTTTTGCAAGGTTTACTAAAAACGAACGGTGTATTCGGGTAAATCCTTCGTGCAACGTTTTTTCAATTTCACCAATACCCATCTTGGTGACCACTTTTCCCTTGAGTGTGTGGATATAAATATATTCGCGCATGCTCTCTATATATATAGTCTCGTTAAACATCACTTTAACCATTGTCTTGTTGACATTAAAAAAAGCAAAGCTGTTTTTTGAAGCTTCCACGTTATTCATTTGGTAAATCAGCTTCTCGTCAGGTTTGGGTGTAATTCTATTCACAGCCTTTAAAAAACGTTCAAACGAAAAGGGCTTTATCAGGTAATCTCTGACATCCAACTCAAACGCTTCAATGGCATACTGGGAATAGGCAGTTGTAATAATAACCTGCGGCAGGTCTTTTGCAATCTTCAAAAATTCTATTCCCGTAAGCGAAGGAATTTGTATATCGAGGAAAATGAAATCCGTGGTATTTGTTTTTATATATTCGAGTGCACTGAGCGCATCGTCAAATACTCCTTTTAATTCTACCCACTCTATTCTGGACAGGAATGATTTTAAAATCTCCTGTGCAGGCTTCTCATCTTCAATGATGATGCATTGTATCTTATTCATAACTCCGCTAAAGCTGGTACCTTTAAATTTACTGCGTATTTGTTATTATTCTTCTTTATATCCAGCGTAAAGTTGTTGTCGTACAATAGCTCCAGTTGTCTCTTCACATTAGCAATACCAATACCGTGTGTAACTCCGTTCAACGCCGGCTGCGCAAGTTCATTCTCTACAAACAATCTAATAAAATTATTGTCAGATTCTATTTTAACTAATATCAGAATAGGCCCTCTTTTAGATGAGAGCGTATGTTTACAACTATTTTCAATGAATGGGAGAAATAAAAGAGGCGATAAGAAAGCTTGTTTGTTATTGACGCTGAATTGACAATCAATTTGCAAGCGACTTCCATGACGAAGTTTTTCAAGTTCAATATAATCTTCAATTACTTTAATCTCTTTTTCAATCGGGATCACAGGCTTGTTGCATTCCTCCAGCATAAAGCGCAGCAAACTGGAAAGATGCAGAACGATTTGCTCGCTCCTTCCGGTTTCCTGAATTGCATCGGAATAAAGGGTATTCAAAGTGTTGAATAAGAAATGCGGATGCATTTGAGCTTTGAGGAAATTCAATTCAGATATTTTTTTTTCCTGAACTAGTTGATCATTCTTTTGCTGAAGTTCAGCTCTGTTCTTCATTAGTTTAATAGCTATCGCCATACAAATGACAGACATCCAGCCAAAGACCTCACCAAGGATGCCACTGAAACCCCATAAAGACGCTGGCATTGCGTGGGTTGGGTCAACGATGGGGTAAACAATAAAGAACCGATAGTAGCGCATGCCAACGCCAATGAAAAGAAACGCTGCAACGACTCCAATCAATAACCGCACCTTGTTATGGTCTTTGGAGAATGTGGGCATCAGATAATAAATGATAAAATAAGTGATCAGTGCCGCCAATGGCATACTAAAAAGAACACTGAAGATGATAGATGACTTTATCTCAACGTTAGCAGACACTACTATGAGGTAACTCACAGCATCTGAGGTCCAGAATAAAAGATGACGTAGAATACGAATTCCTTTGTGCTTGCTATAAACAAGAGTGTCTAAAAAATTCATCATGGAATTCGCGCTTGCCATTTTTCAATTAAGGTTGAAAATAACGAAAGCACCTGACTCTGCCGGCTAGTTGAGAAATACAGAAGAATAATTTTTTCTGACTAAATCAGAATGACTTTTTCGAAAAATATTTACTTGCTGAGAATGAAATAGGCAGTCCGATGCACAGCATCAAAATAAGAGCCGCTATAACCGCCTTTGTAACAGTAAAAGGAAGTGGAGGTATATTGCTCAGCGGCAAGACTATGAGATTCATACCTGCCCAAACTACAACTCCGTAGATTAGTCCTGATATTACCCAACTTCCGGGGGGTTTTAATTTTTGGATATATCATGAAGTAAATAAATGTCCAAATAGTAGCAATGATATAATGAAAGGCTATTCCGGCTAGTATCATTGACAGCCCGCCAGTATAGGCGGCTTTACCAAAAACTCCGCTGGCAATAAAATTAAACACTCGGATAGGATCTTTCCCCAGAATGGAAAGGTGAATAATTGCTGCAAGCCCGTCAAAAGTACCTGCAACTAATCCCGTTATCAATATCCGTTTGGTCATTTATTCAGTTTTTAAATCAGATTTTTGATTCACTACTCTACAATCAATTTTGTAGCTCCGGTTATTTTTAATGATTTAGGATTTTGAGCATATACGATAATACTCCCCTTTTCTTTAGCCAAGTCTTCAGGCCACTGGATTGTAATCTGATCTTTTTGTTTTGGCTCAATAGTTTCTAAACTCCTGACAACATTATAATGCTTCAAGACCCTGTTTTGGTTTTCACCTTTCAGTACTTTATGAACTATTGAGTTTTCTACGACTACAATATTTAAAAGAATATTTTTCGGTTCTTTATTCAATTCATAATTGATTGTCACTTGATTGTTTTCTTTTTTTGCCTGCGCCTGAATTTCATATGAAGGACTATCAGCTAATACCTCAGTAACAATATCACGAAATGAAATTGGACTGGATCCCACGAATTCCTTTTTTCCGTTCACAATCGCCTGCGGTGTATAAAGCGTTTCAGATTTCAACGTCGCAACATATTTTTTCTGCCGGTCGGTATATACTTCTTTGCTGTAAGGATCTTCCCACCCGTATTTGTTCCAATAGGTAACATGAAACGATAAGCTCAAAACTTCTTTTCCTTCTTTCTGAAGAATCTCCGTCATCTCTTTCAACAACTCGTCTGCAGACGGGCAACTGGAACAGCCCTCTGAAGTAAATAATTCTACCACAGCAAAGGGCTTTGGTTTCTCTTTCACAACAAAGCCGGCCATCATAAAAAACACAGCGACAAATAATACAACCCTGAAGTATTTCATGTTATTTCTAGTTTATTTAAAAAATGAGACCTCACCCGACATTATCCGAATCTCTCAATCCCTAAAGTAAATTACTATTAGGTAGAGAAAGATACCGGTCTACGGAGAACGATAATGAAGGGCTCAACAGAGTTTAACTACTAACCAAATGATTTCGTTTCATTATAAAGCCATTTGTAAAGTCCAACAATCGATTTGTCGGTTTCAATACAGTTTTAGCAGTATCTAAGCCTTCACTGGCTCACGATGCCCAACCCATGTAAATCTCTTCGTCACGTATTCAGGGTTAGTGAAAGATGCATTACCTGCCGGATTGCCGCCAGTCACGTGAAAGTCAGAGAAAGCTGCATTCTGGTTCATGTATATTCCACCTGTTAGGTTGAACGAAACAGGAGTGGCTGCCAATGCCATCTCATCTGCAATCTTTTCATGAACAGATGCACTGGTCGTGTAAGCCGCACAGGAAATCGCTCCGTGTGCAATTGCCATTTCTTTAGCAAGGGCAATAGATTCGTTCGTGTCTTTCGTTTTGATCAGCAAAGCGATTGGTCCAAAAAGCTCTTTACCGAAAATTTCCTTCTTCGAAGAATCAACTTCTATTACTATCGGCGTTGCAACACGGGCATTTTTAAACATCGGGTTTTCAAACGAGCGTGATTTGAGAATAACTTTACCTTGAATTTTTTCAGATTCAACTACACGCTCACTTGTTTTTTTATTTTGGATCGCTCCAAGAACAAACGGTCCGGCTTTTGGATTATCTACCAAGCCGTTGATTTGAGTGGCAAATTTTTGTGCAAAGTCGTCAAAGGAGATCTTTCCGGTTGGTGAATTAATACCATCGGCTGGAATATAAAAATTTTGTGGCGCTGTACACATTTGTCCGCTATACAAATTCACAGAGAACGCCAGATTTGCAGCAACTTTATCAACGTCTTCTACTGAATCCAGGATAACGGAATTAACCCCGGTCTTTTCAGTAAATACAGTTTTCCCACTCAATGCTTCGAGGTAAGAACCAAAAATTGAATTGCCTGTATAGTCGATCAATTTCACGTCCGGATGTTCGGCCAATTCTTTAGTGATCATCTTATCAAATGTATCAACGGCCAGTTGGCAACTGTTTGGGTCAAGGTTATTTTCTGTGAGTACATTTTGAATCTCCGCAACAAAAATTGCGATAGGCAAAATGGCGCCTGGGTGTGGCTTTACAATCACGCTGTTGCCTGTAATCAAACTTCCATAAATGCCGGTAACTGAATTCCATGTAGGAAACGTAGAACAGCCGATGACAAGGGAAATCCCTTTTGGTACAGCGCGCCATTCTTTATTTAGTTGAATATTAAATTTCCCCATAGGCTTATCCCACAGCGTTGCTGAAGGAAACCGGTTGAGTTCTTCGAATCCGGCAGCGATTGCTTCTAGTGCGCGATCAGCAGCGTGCGGGCCACTCGCCTGAAATGCCATCATATACCCCTGCCCGGTAGTGTGCATGGTGGCATAAGCGATTTCAAAAAACCTTTTCTTCACGCGTTCGAGTGACTCCATCAAAATGCCGGCGCGATCCTGAGCGCTAATTTTCCGCCATTGATGAAATGCCTTTTTTGAATTATCAATCAATGAGCTAACAGCGAAAAGCGGGTATAAAATCTTCAAAGGTTCTTGCAAATACGGTGATTCTTCCTGTCCACCCCACACCTCAGCATTGGTTTGTTTCAACTCTTCAAATTTCTTGTTCAGGTAGTTTTTAAACTTGGCTTGTCCGTCAGCGTCGGCAGTTTCTCCATAAACAGCTGGTGCAGGATGCTCTGGAAATGCGGCATAAAATGTACGTGCATGCAAAGCTTCCATAGCTTTGGAAAGAACAGGTTGATGTTTTTGAAATAGGCTCATAAAGTGTTTTAAATCGTTTGCGAATGCAAATATCGATTTAATTATCAAATCGATGTACTGAAAAGAGAGCCGTTCATCCGATAAAATTCTCTACCTTTGAGGTTCAATTTTTCTAATCTGTGGAAGACTACTTCGGAAGACTACTTCAGGATCGTCATTTCTTGATTTTTACGAATTGAATAGCTAACAAAGACTTGGTTTTAGCTGAAAATCAAAAGATTACAGCTGATGTCGCAGTAAAATGTTGATTTCCGGGAATGATGAAATGAAATTATAACTTATCAAAAAATGAACCCCAAATTTTTCAGTTCAATGAGTAACCAGGTGTATTCTCCCTTGTGGAACAAATATCGCCCGGCAATTCTTCAATTAATGGTAGCGTGCGAAGAAGGTCCTAAGCAATACAAACTTTTTTCTCATGAGTTCAAGGCACTGAATGCCAAAGAAAAGGGTTATTCGTTTTCTCTAACAGCTTTTCAGGGCAAAGCCTTAAATGATATCAAGAATTCGACTACAGCCAAAGATCTCCTGTATATGTTGGCCGTTTCGCGCAAAGCAATGGAACTGATGGACGGAGACACCTATGAATTTAAACTTGACAAGAACTTTACGCTGCATGTGAGCAAACAAGCGGCTAAGGTGTAAATCAACTATTTCGATCCGTTATAAGGCAAAGCCAATAGGGGCTTTTGCGGATGCAATTCTTCAAAGTTAATTATACTGATATTCCATTTTTTTATCCTGCGCATTTTGGAGTGCATGTAAAGCCCTAAAATGAAACTTGATTCTATAAAAGGCAGAGGAAACTCTCGCAGGGCTGGCTTGAATACTGTAGGGTCAGGATTTATTATAGTAAGCAAAATAGGGCTTCCGACTATAATGAATGCAATAACAGTACCGGCTCGTCCTTTTCTTTTGGCAATCGCCTTCAATGAATCAATCAAATAGGTTTTATCTGCTAAGTCAAAAGTGCTGTCGGTAATGTTTGAGATAATCCCGGCGGCATGTGAGCCATCTTTAAACCGGCATTTTATCCTTTCGCCTTGATAAATAAAGACTTTATGCTTTCCCGTTTGATGGAAAGTCAACTGCATCAGCTTTTGTGAGGTCGCACATATAGAGATGCACAAAAACAAAAATAAAATCACTGGTTTGACCAAAGGTTAAGAGTATTAAATATCTCCCAACCTAAAGAATAATTTTAGCTAAAGAAGTGAGACTTACTAAACTCTGGGAACCGGTTATTACAAGGCGTTTTTCACTACTTAAACCCAAAAACCTTTTTTAATAAATCCGAAGTGCGCGCTGCCGGATTGGCGCGAATATTTTTTTCTTCATTGGCTATCATTAGGAACAAACCCTGAATTGCAAGATCGGTAGTGTAAGCGTCCAAATCGGGGTTTACTTTTTTCACGAAAGGAATTTTGTCGTACGTATTTGCCAACTCAGTGTAATGTTTCGTTGCATCCACTTTATCCAGCGAAGCTTTGATCACCGGCTTGAATTGTGTTTGCAGTTGCGTTGTGGTCGTCTTCTTTAAATACTGCGTGGCTGCATCAGGCTGGCCTTTCAAAATACTCCAAGCATCTGCAATCGACATTTTTTTAATTGCATCCACAAAGATTGGCGCAGCTTGTTTCGCTGCATCTTCGGCACCCCGATTCAATGTCAAAATAAACTTATCCACGTCATCGCCCATTCCTATTTCGCGAAGTTTCTTTTCCATTTTTTGCGCATCTGGAGGGAAAGGAATTTTTACCTGCGGGTTTTTAAAATAACCATCCACTTGCGAAAGCGCATCTGCTCCTTTGGATATTCCTTGAGTCAAGGCATCCTTCAGGCCCTGTCCTACTTCTTCGTTGCTCAGAGGTGATTGCGCCTGTACTGACAAGAAAGCACAAATACTAAGTAAAGCTGCGATTATTGATTTCTTCATAAGGAGAAATTGAGTTGTTGAATTGTAAATTTAGAAAGAAGAACGGTTTTGCATCAGAAGAATTATAGTCTGGCCAAAGTTTTCGGAGTGATCTCTGAAATATTCTTACAGCCCGCCAATCCCATAGTCAACTCAAACTCAGTAAGCATGTTTTGCAAAACTTCTTTCACCCCTTGTTCACCCGCCAACGCAAGCCCGTAAACATAAGGCCTGCCAACACACACGGCTTTTGCGCCCAGGGCCAATGCCTTAAATATATCGGCGCCACCACGAATGCCGCTGTCCATAAGCACGGGAATTTTTCCATTCACCGATTCAACTATTGACGGTAACGCTTCGAGCGTGCTAATGGAGCCATCCACTTGCCTGCCGCCGTGATTGGAAACGATAATGCCATCCATACCAAAGTCGATCGCTTTGCGCGCATCTTCTTCATGCAGAATTCCTTTGAGTAAAACAGGAAGCTTGGTGATCGTTCGCAAAAACTTTAAATCATCCCACGTTAGCGCCGGGTTGGAGTAGATGTTTATAAATTTCTGAACGGCCTTAATTGGCCTTCCGGATTTCAATTTTAAAAAGAAATTATTACCCGGATAGTTTTTTACCATTTGAACAAGGCCTGAAATTGTTTGTAAAGTGATTTTACGTTTTGCCCGCGGCTCTTCGACCTCCATAAGTTTTTGAAAAATGGGGTCGGATGTGTATTGCGCAATTCCTCGCCCTTCGAGAAACGGCAGGTAGGCCGCATCCAGGTCACGCGTACGCCAGCCAAGCATCGTGGTATCAAGCGTAACAACAATTGCCGAGCATCCGCATTTTTCTGCTCGTTGCACAAAACTCTTCACTAACTCGTTCGACTTGCTCCAGTACAATTGAAACCATCGCAGACTGTTGCCCATAGCACTTGCCACATCCTCCATTGATTTAGACGACTGGCTGGAAAAAATGTAGGGGACGTTCAAGGAAGCAGCAGCTTTACCAACAGCTAAATCGGCATAAGGATGCGCTAACTCTAATACGCCAACAGGTGCAAGTAAAACCGGTGAATGAAGTTTTTGCCCTAAGATCTCGATCTTGGTGTCGCGCGTACTAACATCGTGCAGCATACGCGGAACAATTTTATATTTTTCAAAAGCCGTCCGGTTACTTCGCAACGTATTTTCATAACCGGCACCGCCCGCGATATATGTGTACGCCCGATTTGATAATTTTCTTTGTGCGGCCTCCTCCATTAATAAATTAGAAATAGGAACCAGCGGTTGAACTCCGGCAAAGCCATTGAGATAAATTTCTTTTTGACGATCGAGCGAGGGAGAAACCATGTGTTTTTTTTTCAGAAAACTAAGTCAATCTACAAACAATTTCAATTCATTTTTCTTTTCGATATTTGCCGCTCTATTGAGCGTTTACACCACTATTCTCTAATAAAACATGAAATCCATTCTTGCGGAACTGCTTACTATCGGTGATGAAATTTTATACGGTCAAATCGTAGATACCAACTCGCAGTGGATGAGTATCGAGCTCGATAAAATTGGTGTTAAAGTTATTCGCAAAACTACCGTAGGCGATGTTGAGTCTGAAATCCTTACTGCATTCGCGGAAGCAGAGAAAAGAGCGGATGTAATTCTGATCACCGGCGGCCTTGGCCCAACCAGTGACGATCTCACAAAGCCTTTACTTGCTAAATATTTTAACTGCGAAATGAAAATGCATGCGGAAGCGTTGGAGGAACTGACTGCATTTTTCAAGAGCCGCGGCCGCGAACTTACAGATACCAACAAACAGCAAGCCCTATTGCCCGTATGCTGTACAAAAATTACTAATGCCATTGGCACTGCGCCGGGTATGTGGTTTGAAAGGAATGGAAAAGTCTTCATGGCTATGCCAGGTGTCCCCTACGAGATGAAAAGAATAATGTCTGACCACGTCATCCCCCGGCTAAAGGAGAAATTTGAGATGCCGGTGATCGTTCATAAAATTATTCGTACGGTAGGAATCGGGGAGTCAATTTTATCGGATAAGATTTCGGACTGGGAAAAAGCGTTGCCACCACACATTAAACTTGCCTACTTACCGGGTATTGGTGAGGTAAAGCTTCGGCTTACGGGCACGGGCAAAAGTGAAGCCGATTTAAGAAGTGAAATCGAAAGCCTCTCAGAAAAGATTTTACCACTCGCAGGTGAATATATTTTTGGTTATGGTGAAGATCCTTTGGAAGCTGCCATCGGCAAAGCGCTTCTCGAAAAAAAATTAACGATTTCTGTAGCTGAAAGCTGCACTGGTGGTTATCTCTCGCATCTGATCACCAGTGTACCCGGTAGCTCAAATTATTTTTTGGGCAGCATGGTGCCTTATGACTATCAAATAAAAATGCGTCAGCTGGGTGTGCGGCCTGAAGTCCTGGAGCAATATGGTGCGGTAAGCGAACCTACTATCATTGAGATGGCAAATATTGTGCGCGCAAAGTTCAACACCGATGTTGGCGTAGCCACTAGCGGCATTGCCGGACCGGGCGGAGCGACACCAGAAAAACCGGTAGGCTTGGTGTGGATTGCTTATTCTGATAAGTACCATACGGTCACTAGAAAACTACAACTATCCACTGATCGATTATTAAATATAAAGGCTGCATCTATTGCCGTGCTTAATCTCATCAGGTTGAGCCTGCCAAAATAGATTCCATCATCACCACTGTTTTTGTACATTTATCAGGTACAAAATCGTGCGTTTATGTTGAATTCTCCACAACTGAAGTCCAACCCGTCATTACTGGTCTTCCTTCCATTATTTTATACCGTGTGGTCAGATGCTGTGCTTACACCCAGTGAGATTGCAACGATCGAAGGATTGATCAACAGCCAGCAATGGCTTTCAAAACAAGAGCAGGATTTTTTATTGACCCAATTAAATCCATCCTCACCACCTTCAGCTAACGAATTGATCAGCTGGCGCGAAGAAATAAAAAAAGGGGCAGATCAGACTGAAGGAAAAACCTTGGTAGATATTGGTTTTAAACTTGTGAGCCTTCACAACAAAGGAATTGTCCCAGAGTCAGTCTTTCAAGCCAAACCTGCATTGATTAACATCGAAGCTACACTCGGCTTTATCAGTCATGAGGCAGCTTTCAATTTTCAGTCGGGCACTCGCGATACGGTTACTCAACAGCAGATCACCCAACACACATTTGATGTTGATGCGCTCACTAAAATTTTGGATGGAAAAAATGAAGCCATCATTCATAAAGTAAAGACAGTAATCGCTGATCCTGAATTTAATTACGTTGATCCGGGCGACATCAACACGTATCGTGAAAAAGTCTTGCAATGGTGTCATCTATTGGCTGATCAGGGATTTGGCGCCATGGCTTATCCAAAAGAATATGGAGGTCAAGATGATATGGCTTCCTACTTTGCTATTATGGAAACCCTGAGTTATCACGATTTAAGCCTTGTGATCAAGTTTGGTGTTCAATTCGGTTTGTGGGGAATGAGCGTTTATTTTCTCGGTACCGAAAAACATCATAAAAAATATTTGAAAGACATCGGCTCGCTCGAATTGCCCGGCTGCTTCGCAATGACAGAAACACATCACGGGTCGAATGTAAAAGGAATTGAAACTACAGCCACCTACGATCCTTCAACTAAAACCATTGTCATTAATACGCCACATGTTTACGCACGCAAAGAATACATCGGCAATGCGGCCTGTCACGGACAAATGGCGACTGTGTTTGCAAAACTTATCGTTGACGGAAAAGATTATGGCGTAAGTGCGGTCGTGGTGCCCTTGCGAGATAAGAACGGAAAGACGTTGCCCGGAATCACTATTGAAGATTGCGGAAGAAAAATGGGATTGAATGGAGTAGACAACGGCAAGATCGAATTTAGAAATGTAGTAGTGCCGTTAGAAAATTTATTGGATCGATATACAGGAATCACCGATGACGGAAAATTTACGAGCACAATATCCAGCGACAACCGAAGATTCTTCACCATGCTCGGAACTTTGGTGGGCGGACGAATTGGAATTCCTCGGGCCGGACTTAGCGCTTCCAAATCCGGATTGACCATTGCTATTAAATATGGAGATCAGCGCAAACAATTTGGGCCTGAAGCGGCAGCCGAAGTGCCGATTTTAAATTACCGAACACATCAGCGCAGGTTGATGCCATTACTGGCGAATGCCTATGCACTTCATTTTTCTTTGCAATACCTGACCGAACGTTTTTTGAAGCGCAGTGAAAAAGAAATGCAGGAGATTGAAGCCTTGGCTGCAGGCTTGAAATCGTTTACCACATGGAATGCTACTGCAACCTTGCAAGAGTGCCGCGAATGCTGCGGTGGCAAAGGCTATTTATCTGAAAACAGAATTGATGATTTGAAAAACGATACTGATGTCTTCACCACTTTTGAAGGTGATAACACCGTGTTGATGCAACTTGTAGCCAAGAGCAGGCTTACGGAGTTTAAACAGGAATTTGGCCACATGAATTTGTTCGGCATTCTCAATTACGTAGCCGATCAGGCAAAGACCTCAATCACTGAACTTAATCCGATTACCGTTCGCAATACCGACGAAGAGCATTTGCTTGATCCTGAATTTCAGCTTCATGCATTTAAATATCGTGAGCGCGACATTCTTACTTCTGCAGCCAAGCGATTGAAGAGACACATTGACAGCGGTATGGATTCATTCGATGCTTTTAATGTCAGCCAGCATCATTTAGTGCAGGTAAGCTTTGCCTACATCGAGCGACTTGTTCTTGAAAAATTTATCGAGCAGGTCAACAACACAAAAAACGAAGGATGTAAGGCGATACTAAAAAAGCTTTGCGACCTTTTCGCGCTTTCACAAATAGACAAAAACAAGGGTTGGTATCTGGAGCAAGGCTACATGGAAGGCGTTAAAACCAAAGCCATTCGTAAACTTGTAAATCAACTTTGTTGGGAAGTAAGACAAGAAGCAGTGCCACTGGTGAATGCATTTGCAATTCCAGAGAGTTGCTTGGCAGCTCCTATTGTAGTCAATGGTAAATAGATATTGGGTATCTAGTCACAGGTCAATACGCATTAGGCAGACTTTTTATTTTGGGTGCGGGTCTAATCTCAAAATCAAATTCTGAATGATTTCAATCGTTAGCACTGAATTTTAAAAACGTTAACTTTACATCAAATTTCAGGCAATGGCACAAGCAGAACTGATCATGCCCAAGATGGGCGAGAGTATAATGGAGGCTACTATTTTAAAGTGGCTCAAAAAACCTGGCGACAAAATCGAGCAGGATGAGTCGGTGCTTGAAGTAGCTACCGACAAAGTAGATACCGAAGTACCCTCGATCTATGCAGGTGTGCTAAAAGAGATATTGGCCAAAGAAGGAGAGGTTGTAAAAGTTGGTAAACCTATAGCTATCATCTCTACCGAAGCTTCCGTAGGAAAATCAGAAGTGCCTGTAACCGCACCTGTAGTGGCAAAAGCCTCAGCCATCGTAGAAAACAAATCGATCTCGGTTGTCCAGACATCAACAAACGGGCATTCGCACGGAGCAGATTTTAAAACAGCTTCTCGTTTTTATTCTCCTTTAGTAAAAAATATAGCCAAAGAAGAAGGAATTGCCGTTGCCGAGCTCGAAGCAATTTCGGGCACAGGCGCAGAAGGCCGCGTGACCAAGAAAGATATTTTAGGTTACATGCAAAACCGTAAGCTTGGCCAATCGATAGTTGCCTCTCGCTCTGTTTCATCAGCACCTCTCGTGCCGGCTTCGATCAATGCCGGTGACGAAATCATTCAGATGGATCGCATGCGCAAAATGATTGCCGAGCGTATGGTAGACAGCAAACGGATTTCTCCGCACGTCACTTCGTTTGTAGAAGCCGACGTGACCAATATTGTCTTTTGGCGTAACCGGATGAAAAACGAATTTCAAAAACGCGAAGGTGATGCACTCACATTCACGCCCATCTTTATAGAAGCCGTCATCCTTGCGATCAAGGATTACCCCATGATCAATGTACAGGTGGACGGTGACCGAATTATAAAAAAGAAAGAGATTAACATTGGAATGGCCGTGGCTTTGCCTTCGGGCAATTTGATTGTGCCTGTAATCCGCAATGCAGATCAATACAATATTACTGGCTTAGCCAAGGTGGTCAATGATCTTGCCAAGCGCGCACGCGAAAATAAACTTAAACCCGATGAACTTGCCGGCGGGACTTTTACAGTTTCTAATGTTGGTTCATTCGGCAATGTGATGGGCACTCCTATTATTATGCAACCGCAGGTAGCCATTATGGCGCTGGGAGCAGTTCAGAAAAAACCAGCTGTCATTGAAACGCCTTATGGAGATGCAATAGCCATCCGTCATAAAATGTTCTTGTCTCATTCGTATGATCACCGCGTAGTCGATGGCGCCTTGGGCGGAAGCTTTGTAAGAAGAGTTGCCGACTATTTGGAGAAGTTCGAGATCAGCAGGTCAATCTAATTTTAAAAATTATACTTTAAATGAAATTCGGAACGAAAGCTATTCATGCGGGCGTAGAGCCAGATCCATCAACAGGCGCGATTATGACGCCTATTTTTCAAACCTCCACGTATGTTCAAGAGTCACCTTCAAAGCATAAGGGTTACGCGTATGCTCGCGGAGCAAACCCAACACGAAATGCATTGCAAAAAAGCATTGCCGCTTTGGAGAATGGAAAATTTGGATTGTGTTTTTCTTCGGGCATGGGTGCGACTGATGCCGTAATAAGATTGTTGAATCCTGGCGATGAAGTAATCACCAGCAACGATTTATATGGAGGTTCTTACCGGATGTTTACCAAAGTTTATGAAAGATTCGGGGTCAAATTCCATTTCACCGATTTGACATCTATTGAAAATATTAAACCATTAATCAATTCTAAAACAAAATTGATGTGGCTGGAAACCCCTTCCAATCCGTTGATGAGAATCATTGACATTAAGGCATGCACTGAGATTGCCAAAAAGAATGGCATTCTGGTAGCGGTAGACAATACTTTCGCCTCTCCTTACCTGCAAAATCCGCTTGATCTTGGTGCTGATGCTGTTATGCATTCGGTAACGAAATATTTAGGCGGCCATAGCGATGTAATTATGGGCGCCTTGGTAGTGAATGATGAAAAATTGTACCAAGACCTCGCTTTCATTGCAAACTCTTGCGGAGCCGTGCCTGGGCCACAAGATTCTTTTCTTGTACTTCGCGGAATTAAAACACTTCACCTTCGCATGGAGCGTCACTGTTTCAACGGACGAAAAGTGGCCGAATACCTGAAAGGCCATCCGAAAGTAGGAAAAGTCTATTGGCCTGGATTTTCTGATCACCAGAATCACGAAGTTGCCAAGCTTCAAATGAAAGATTTTGGCGGAATGCTGTCTTTTACCCTAAAGAACGACAGTAAAGAAAATGCAACTAAGCTCATGGAAAGTGTAGAGCTTTTTTCGTTGGCTGAATCACTGGGAGGAGTAGAATCATTGATTAACCATCCTGCTTCTATGACCCACGCCAGTATTCCTCGCGAAGAAAGAATGAAAAATGGTCTTTCCGATTCTTTGGTTCGCTTAAGTATAGGTGTGGAAGATGTTGAAGACTTACTGGCCGACCTAGAACAGGCGCTGGCTAAAGTATAGAGCAAAAAATCTGGCGATCGGTTGGGTATTAAAAGCCAATCCGCTAATATTGCACTCCCAAATTCTCCCTTAGCTCAGCTGGTTAGAGCATCTGACTGTTAATCAGAGGGTCCTTGGTTCAAGTCCAAGAGGGAGAGCTCTAAAAATCAGGCAGTTACAATTCAAGTTGTAGCTGCCTTTTTTGTGCCTGAAAAACCAAAAAGATTGACCTACTCGCTTCAATTAACGCCGAGATTCTCGTTAACTTTCACTGATAAACTAAAGAATTATGACTGACTTAACTCTAATCACCACAAGTACTTCTCTTGAAGGCTACCGCATCACCAAGCAATTAGGTTTAGTTCGAGGTATTACGGTGCGATCTCGCAGCGTGCTGGGTAACATGGCCGGTGGCTTTATGACCATCTTTGGTGGAAAAAGTGCCATATACACCGAGTTATGTGAGAAAACCCGGGAAGAAGCTTTACAATTAATGATTCAGCATGGAAAAGTATTGGGCTGTAACGCGATTATCAGTATGCGCTACGATGCCAACGAAGTTATGACCGGACTCACCGAAGTATTGGCCTACGGAACAGCTGTAGTGGTGGAAAAAATTTGATCGCCACAGAATTGACAAAGAACTTTTCTACAAAGAACTAATCCCAACAAGGGCTATCTTTGTTATCTATTTTTTGAAATGAAAAAATCGATTCTGATTTCCTTATGTCTATTGCTGGCTTTTAGTGTTTACGCTCAAAAGGATAAAAAGCTTTCAGACGATAAACTGTCCAAAGAGGATGCAGCTAGCAAAACTTTAGATCAGCGATTTGTGCATGACAGCAACCGTAAGTCTAAGCAAGGAAAAAAGAAATTGGGGCTTAAAAAAAAGGTAGGAATAGAAAAGAAGACTTCGCGCGCTGCCAAACGCACCCGCCCGCCAAAACAAAAAAGGTTAAAGCCAAAGAGCAAGTAATTATTCGCTTGCTTGGATAGTAATTCTTGGCTCTCAATGAAAGATTAGCTCAATCGGCTTTTGGTTGCACTTTCGAAAACGATTGCGCCATACTGTTCATCGATACAATCCAATCCCATATTGGTTTCGGGCTTTCCATTATTGGAATAGTTTGATCTCATCCTTTAGAATTCTTGCTCCTGGTTTTTATCAAAACTTAGGATTTGCTTAAATTTGAAGCTCAATTTTTGAAAACGCCTTTTCTGGCCTGAAATGAAGAGATCGGACGGATTCTTGTGAAGGAGGAGTCAAAATCAATACAAAAGCATCTTTAAAATGACCTTAAGAAGTTTCGCACTTGCAACAATGGTGTGCTTAATTACAGCAGTTTCGGGAGTAGCTCAAACGTATACTTCATCTACCGACGGGGCATTCGGCACAGGATCGAATTGGTCTGGTGGCACTGGCGCCCCTCCTCTAAGTGGCCAATCCTATGGATCTGTTACAGTTCAAAACAATATGAGCACGAGTGGCAACTATACCGTTGGAAGCTTTGTCCTTAATGTTTCGGCCGGCAAGACTTTTACAATCAATGGTAATCTCAACCAAACTAACAGTGGTGGTACTATTAATGTGTATGGAACTTTGATTATTACAGGTACACTTACCGCTTCTGCAAATACTTCAAGCTTTATAATTTACCCTGGCGGAACAGTTTATGTTCAGGGGGCCGCCACAATCAATAATAACAATGCTATTGTAGTTGGCGATAACACAGCACCGGGAGCGCCTTATGCGAGCATGGTCTTTGAAAGCAATGTTTCATTTGCTTCGGGTGGCGCAGGCCTGACAGTAAACGAGAATGGACGTGTGGCGGTCTATGGAAACATTACAAGTTCTGGTGGTGGTGGTCAAATATTGAACGTAAACAATGGCGGCCAGATGTATGTGAATGGAAACATAGCATTGACGGGCAATGGTGACCAGATCAACAACAACAATAGCACAAATCCTTATGGGCTGTACGTGAACGGAACTACTACAAATAGCGGAGGTGGGGCGACTATTACATCGAATGAAGGAAATAAAGCCGCTATGCAAAGTGGCGACCCCGGTCTCTATAGCTGGGTAAAATCCCTGCCTAGTAGCCCACTTCCGGTTACACTTCTCTATTTTATAGTGGATAAGATTACAGAAACCAATGTTGAACTGAATTGGGCTACGGCCAGCGAACTGAACTTCAACTATTTTGAAATTGAAAAATCGATAGACGGAAAAAATTTCTCATCGATTGGTCAGGTTGGCGGACACGGCACTACCAAAGAAGAGCACTTATATTCTTTTACGGATGACGAGCCTATTATCGGCAAGAATTACTATCAGCTTAAATCGGTCGATTTTGACGGCCACACCGAAATCTTTGAAGTAATTGTTGCTGATTTTATTACCGGTAAAAAAGCTTCAGTGTATCCTAATCCGGTTACAGATCACAACCTTCATGTCGATCTGAATTTCGAAGACAAGCCCACTACGCAAATTATAATAACCGATTTGTATGGAGGTCAGAGGTTGGCATCGTCTTCTACTGAGATTCAAACACAAGTGTCATTACAGCTCGAACCCGGTATCTATGTCGTCACAGTAGTCAATGGCTCATTCAAACAGGTAAGTCGGCTATTGGTGAAATAGAACCAAATCATTTTAAACACTGATTTTCTTAAACTTCATCACTTGCCAGATTACTACAGGCGCACCGATGATTGAGGTCAGTGCATTTAGCGGGAGTGCCTGTGCGCTGCCAACAAGCTGAGATAATGCATCGCAAAACAAAAGCAGTATTGCTCCTCCGCACATAACAACCGGCAACAAGATTTTATGATTGGTGGTTGGTATCACCAGCCGTGCAAGGTGTGGAACAGCCAACCCTACAAATGCAATCGGTCCACAGAAAGCAGTAATTCCACCCGTCAGCAGGCCTGTAGCAATCACAATCCAAAATCGTGACCGGTTTACATTTATGCCAAGACTGTGAGCATAGTTTTCACCCAGCAGCCAGCCATTCAACGACTTCAAAAGAAATACGCTAATCAGTACACCAACAATAAAGATCGTAGCGAGCACTCCTACTTCACTCCAACTCGTGTTGCCCACGCTTCCCATTGTCCAGATTACATACGATTGCAAATCCTCAGCACGACTGACATACTGCATCACACTCATAATGGAAGAAGTAGTTGCAGCCAGCATAAGCCCTAAAATCAAAATAGATGTATTGTCGCGCACAGTTCGTGCAATAGCAAGCATCAGCAAAAGCACAGTCACGCCACCAGCACTTGCAGCCAAGGCAATGGTCCATTCATTTGAAGGAAAATTCAGGCCACGACCAAGAAACAACAACATCCCAACGGCCAAACTTGCACCAGAACTAAGCCCTAGCACATCGGGCCCCGCTAAAGAATTGCGAAAAAGCGTTTGCATCAGCAAGCCGCTGGTAGCCAGGCCTGCGCCAGCCAGGACACATGTCATCGCCTTCGGCAAACGGAATTGCCAAAGGATAGTGTGCCAGATCCCATTACTATCAAAAAGGCTTTTTAAAACTTCACTCGTAGGAATGGAAACACTGCCCACACCGATGTCGAAAACAAAGAGCAGCACCAAGCCCAAAAAAAAGAGCAGGATTTTGGGGAGATAATTGCGCTGAATCATTTCTTATGGGAAACAAATATAACGCAGACCTGACAGAAAAAACGGATACTTATTTATGCCTTGCTTTTCGAATAAGCCGCACTTACTTTAGGCGAAATTCTGTTCATGGAAGACAAAAGTTTCAAACCTCTTTTCAGCGTTCCGGTGATTGTGGCCGCACTGGGCTACTTCGTAGACATCTACGATTTGTTACTCTTCAGCATCGTGCGAAGACCAAGTCTTACTGCATTGGGAGTTTCAGAAATCAATTTGCTAAGTCAGGGTGAATATTTATTGCAAGTGCAAATGGTCGGGTTGTTGGTAGGAGGAATCATTTGGGGAATCATGGGCGACAAGCGTGGACGACTTTCTGTATTGTTTGGGTCAATCTTGCTGTATTCATTATCAAATATTGCCAATGGGTTTGTTACCACTGTCGATCAATATGCAGCGCTGCGTTTTATCGCTGGCATCGGGCTCGCCGGCGAACTTGGTGCTGGCATTACATTAGTTTCAGAATCGCTGCCTACACGGCTGAGGGGCTACGGCACTACCTTGGTAGCCACCGTTGGTTTGCTGGGTGCTGTAGTTGCAAATTTTGTAGTTCGGCTCTCAGACTGGCGGTCGGCTTTTTTTATCGGCGGTGGACTTGGTCTACTTCTACTTATTGCACGCATTAGTGTTTTTGAATCGGGGATTTATCTGAAAATAAAGCTGCAGAATGTCCAGCGCGGAAATTTCTTAATGTTATTCACCAAAAAAGAAAGGCTGAAAAAATTTCTAGGATGCATCTTCATTGGTATTCCGATATGGTATGTTATTGGAATTCTGATTTTTGCCGCGCCCGAAATCGCCGTGGCGCTGAATGTATCCAATAAAATATTTTCGGGTGACGCAGTAATGTGGAGTTATATCGGTTTAGCGGTAGGCGATATATCCAGTGGCTTGCTGAGCCAGTTTTTAAAGACCAGGAAAAAGGTAGTATTGCTGTATATCTTACTTACGTTGGCTTTTGTTTTTTTGTATTTGTTTTCCTCTTCGATTACTTCATCACAGTTCTACATCAACTGCTTTTTGCTGGGCATAGGGGCAGGATACTGGGCTTTATTCGTAACCATCGCTGCCGAGCAGTTTGGCACTAATCTTAGATCTACGGTAGCTACCACGGTTCCAAACTTCATTCGTGGCACTGTAGCACCGCTCACAATGCTTTTTAAACTAATGCGGACCGAGGTTGGTGTGATCAATGGCGCACTTTTGGTTGGTTTGCTAACATTCGTTATTGCTTTAATTGCCCTTCGTTCGGTAGACGAGACTTTTGCACGCGATATGAATTTTGTTGAAGAAAATTGACCCATTTAGCTCGAAAACTTACCCATTTTAGATTTTCCAATTTTTCATTGTATCCCCTCCTTCGAATTACACACATTTAGATATTATATTTACCGGGTCATAATTGAAGACGTTTGTGTAAGTGAGCCTAAACCATTGATGTACAGATCATTCATTTATATTGTTATAGTCCTTTTCCCGACCTTATCGGTTGCTCAAAATCAGCAAAAGATCGATAGTCTGAAGAAAAAATTGCCCTATGCGTCAGCAGAAAACCGCTACAAACTTATGGTTGACCTGGCGTGGGAATATCGGTTTGCATATCCTGACAGCACACTGACGTATGCCCAGCGAGCCTACAACATTGGAAATGAATTACAACTCAAAAAAGATCTTGGCCGTCCGCTCAATTATCAAGGTGTAGCTTATAATTATAAGGGTGACCGACTGAAAGCGTACGACATGTACACTCAAGCTGTTGAGGTCGGCATCAAGCAAAATGATTCCATACAAATAGCCCACGGTAATAACAATCTTGGTCGTTTATTTTTTGAACAGGGTCTGCTCTCCAAAGCCTACGAATATTTCATCAGGGCTCACAACATTTTTCAAAAGCGAGGAGATGAGCATGGGCTGGCATACTCCTTACAAAGTTTAGGCACCTTACAGCGATCGCAAAAGGATTTTGTACAATCTGAACGCAACTATCTGCAGGCTTATGCCATTCGAAAAAAACTAGGCAACAAACGCGACATCATGTCTGCATTGATGTTGCTTGGCCGTCTCTATTACGAAAGGAATGAGTTCGAAAAATCAAATACTTATTTATTGAAAGCTGATTCTGCAGGCCATCTGATCAATGATGGAATCAATCTGGCCGAGATCAAAACATTATTAGCTAAGAATTATATCGAGCAAGGGCGCATCAATGAAGCAGAGCAGGCAGCTGAGGCTGGTGCTCTGGTAATCAGCAAACTGAACTATGTGCATGTATTGCCAGAAACGATGCTGATTCTGGGTAAAATTAAATTTCAGAAAGGCAAGCTGGCAGAGGCTGCATCTTATTTTCAATCATCATTAAAAATTGCTACTGAAATAAAAGACTTGCAGGGGCAAATGGATGCTTACAGAGATTTGTGGAAGCTTGCTGAAGCGCAGCGTAACAAGCCTGATGCTGTGCTGTACATGAACCAATATCTTGTCAGAAAAGATTCCATTAAAGACCTCGATCTCACGCGCCAGGTTGATCGGCTGCAGTTTCAACTGGAAATTGAGAAAAAAGAAAAGGAGAATGAACTTTTGAAATTGAGTGAGGCGCACCAATCAGCCGTCATTGCCAAGCAGGAAGGTCAGAACATGGTGCAGCTAGCTGTTATGTTATGCTCTATCAGCATTGCGGCAATGTTTTGGTTCTACAGCAGAAAACGCAACCGGGTTAACCTGAAACTTGAGGCACAAAACCAGTTCATCGAACTGCAGCGCAAGCAAATCGAAAAAAGGAACGTTGACCTGTCATTGCAAAATCACAAATTGGCTGACCTTAACCATGAGAAAGACATGCTCATGAATATTGTTGCTCACGATTTAAAATCGCCGCTGGCTCGCATCATGGGCTTAGCTAATCTATTGAGCAAAGACGGTCAGTTGTCGCAGTCACAGCAAGAGTATTTGCGCTTGCTCAAGGATGTGACACAATCCAACATTGATCTGATTATTGATTTGCTGGATGTCAACGCGCTTCAAGTTGAAAAGGAAACACCACATGCGGTTCCTTTTGAGTTGGGTCGTTTATTAGAAGAGCGAGTTGCTTTCTTTCAATACTCAAGCATTGGCAAAAAAATTGATTTGCAGTTAAATCATTCGATCGAGAATCCAATTCTCTGTAACCCGGGCTACCTCACCCGCATCATCGACAATCTGGTTTCTAATGCCATTAAATTTTCGCGCGGCGGAGCTTTAGTAGAGGTGAATGCCATGCTCGAATCAGAGACCTTAATTTTATTTATAAAAGATAACGGCCCAGGTTTCTCGGAAGCGGATAAACAATTGCTTTATCAGCGTTTCAAAAAACTAAGTGCTAGGCCAACGGCAGGCGAAAGTTCAAATGGACTGGGACTTGCCATTGTGAAAACGCTCGTCGATCGCTTATCTGGCGAAATTATTCTAGAAAGCGAGCTGGGCAAGGGAAGCGAATTCACAGTACGCATTCCAGTGAAAGTCGCTGAAAATGTTTCAGCCTAGCCTATCGCTCATGCTATTGCATTTTGCAAAAAGGCATTCAGTCGCTTAATACTTTTACAGATCACCACTACCTTCTTCACAAAATTCTTGTCTTTCACTTCAGCATCAGTAAAGCTGTGCGCTACAGTGAAACTTTTGTTTTTAAGTAAATCGATGTGCGGGTGATCTTTAGGATATCCTTTCGGCGCTGTCTTCACTCTATCCCAATCCGACAGCCCATCAAAATACTTTTTAAATTCTTTTTCATTCAAAATTTTCAGTAGCGACTTGGGGTTATAATCAATTTCCTGTCTGATTTTGGCAAGGTTTTCAGGATTGGGCATATACATTCCTCCAGCAATAAAACTTTTGTTGCCCGGCTCGAGGTGAATGTAATAACCCGGTTCTTGTTCCATTTTGCCATTGCGTGAAAATCCTGCGCCCATGTTGACCTTATATGGCCGTTTGTCTTTACTGAAGCGTACATCTCGGTAAATCCTAAAACCAATTTTCCGCGGGTTGAGGCCAGCCAGGCTTTCATCGATCTTCGATAAGTCTTTGTGCAGCGCTTCAAGAAGGTCTTCAAAAGAGGATTTCGCTTCAAGGTAAACCGGCTTGTTCTTTTCAAACCAGTCGCGATTGTTGTTTTTTGAAACGTCTTTTAGAAATTTAAAAATGAGAGGAAAATTCATATACTTACTTTTTTGATATTCAATCAACAAAAATCTTAAAGGAACTCCAATATACTTTCAAGGCCAATTCCCCTGGAGGCCTTCACTAAAATAGTAGAATCATCCAACGGCTTTTCTTTTAGCTCGTCAATTAGTAATTGTTTTGATTCGAAAAACTTGGCGTCGGGCAATTCACTCGCAGCAGATCGAAACAATTTCCCAACAAGGTAAATTTGCCTGAACCCCTTTTCACGAATAAGCTTTCCAATTTCCCTATGCTCTTGTTCCGCCTCATTTTCCAATTCATACATATCGCCCAGCATCAACACTTTCTTTGACGCTTTCATGGCAGAAAGATTTTCAATAGCTGCAGCCATCGAACTTGGATTGGCATTGTAAGCGTCAAGAATAATTGTATTGGTTCCTTTTTTCAGAATTTGAGAACGCATATTCTCCGGCATATACTCTGCCACAGCCCTATTTGCCAATTTTGAATCAACTCCGAAAAACTTAGCAACGCATAGAGCAGCGGCCACGTTTTCAAAATTGTAGGTACCCATTAGTTTTGTTTGCACCACTTCACCAAGTTCTGTTTTAAATTGAATAAAAGGATCCGCCGAAATTAATTCTGCGTGATAATAATCTCCAACGGCCGGATAAAACAAAGGGTTTTGAAAACGCTTAGCCATATTGCTCAACACAATGTTTTGAGAATTAATAAAGACCTGGCCATGATGGGAAATAAGATGCTTGTAAAGTTCTGATTTTGCGCGCACTATATTTTCAAAACCTCCAAACGTTCCAATGTGCGCCTTGCCTATATTAGTAATAAACCCGTGCGTTGGATTTGCGATCGCGCAGAGCATAGCAATTTCGCCTACATGATTAGCTCCCATCTCAATCACTGCAATCTCATTAGAAGAATCAATTGACAAAATTGACAGTGGTACTCCAATATGATTGTTCAAATTTCCCTTAGTGGCAAAGGTTCTGTATTTCGTTGATAACACAGCATTCAGTAGTTCTTTACTGGTTGTTTTTCCATTTGAGCCGGTAAGCCCGATAACAGGGATTTTCAAATGACTTCGGTGAAAGCTTGCCAGTTGCTGCAGACTTGTCAAACTATCGCTGACCAAAAGGTATTGGTCATTTTTTGCAAACGCAGGATCGTCTACTACTGCATAAGCTGCACCTTTTTGCAAAGCGTCACTGGCAAATGCGTTGGCATTGAAAGATGGGCCCCTGAGTGCAAAAAAAACAGACCCTTGCACAATTTGCCGTGTGTCTGTACAAACTGCACCGCACTCCATGTATTTTTGATAAAGCTGCTGAACATCAACCATGCAACAAATTTAATTTTTTAACCCACTGTTGGTTACACCTTTCGCCATTAATGTAATTTTTAATCGCTTATCTTTAGTTATACGTTGCTACAGCTTATCCCCAACTTGTTAGTCACATTTAAACCATCAGCACAATGAACCGCTTCGAATTTATACAGAGATCCGTCTTCGGCACAGCTGCTTTGATACTTCCTTCTGTAACCAACGGTCAGCAGGAAAAGCCTCTGCCCATCAAGCTTGAAGTTGTAAAAGAGTTCGTGAATGTTGCTCATGGCAACTTTGCGCGGTTAAAAGAAATGCTCGAAAACGATCATTTGTTGCTACATGTAAGCAACGATTGGGGCGGAGGCGATTATGAATCGGCTATTGAAGCTGCCGGCCACGTTGGCAATAAGGAAATTGCAAACTACCTTTTAGGCAAGGGCGCACGCTACAACATTTATCTCGCGTGTATGCTGGGGCACATCGAGACCGTAAAAAATGTGCTTACCTTCAATCCAGGCCTGCTGAATTCTAAAGGTCCACACGGGTTTACGATGCTACACCATGCCAAGCAGGGAGGAGAACCTGCAAAGGCGGTCGTTGATTACCTGCAGTCGTTGGGCGCGCGCGAAACAAAAATAGATTTCTACGCAAAAGCCTAAAATCAGTATTACTATTTTTGTAAAGTGAAGCGCTTGCTTAAGCATCTTATCGATCAATAAAGCTTCCTCCGAACTTGATGTGGTGATTTCAAATATCAATCAGACACTGGATAACGAAGGGAAGATTGACCGAGGGGCCTTGCTAAAATTAAGAGATCATCAGTAGATCAATTCTGGGTCTTAATCCACGTCTCGCAATTTGCAACAAGGTCTGGGAAAAAAATTTCGAATTCATTCTGAAAGCCACCGTAGTTGTTTTCAAGATCGCTTACAGACTCTTCCATCTTCGACTCAAATCTCGTTCTTCGCGCCATGCCACTGAGCGCACGTTGAATACCTTCCAACCGTGAATAGTTTACAAGCCAGTTTCCTTTGACCATATAAGGAAGCATGTACTTTGCCTCTTCGGGTAGAACAGATTCAGACTGCTGAATGACCGTATAACACTCTTCTGCAAAGTCGGGCAACAGCATATTGGAATATTTACTCCAGTTTTTTGCAAGGAAATGATCATAGAAGATATCGGTAATTACGCCTGAATAATGCCTGTACTTTGGACGAAGCCGATCCTTACTTTGTTTCACCACCGGATGAGTATCCGTATACCAATCGATCTCGCGATGTAGCGCAATACCTTTTACTATATCTTTCTCAAACCGTTCTGTCAGGTTTTTCCCTTTAACAAAATCGCCAATAAAATTTCCGATTTTGACTTTGGGGTTGTCACCGGATAAGTAAAGGTGCGCTAGGAAATTCATTTCAGACGTAAGATACGAGACTTACGATACAAGATTAAGCTACCAAACATCTAAAACCAGTTGATGTTGTTCGGATTTTAGGTTAACATTGATTTCCAAATTAAAAATCTATGAAAAGCATTTTACTTGGCATCGTAGTGGCAACTGCAGCTACTTTGTCTGTTGTCGCACAAGCTCAGAAACCTGTAGCCGCACCTTTGGTTTATGGCGAATCAATCCGATTGGAGCAGGCTGAAAAAGTAATGGCTGCCGCGCTTCAGGAAGTAGTGAAGAACAATTGGAATATGGCCATTGCAATTGTAGATACCGGAGGCAAGCTGGTGCTATTCAAGAAAACAGATAATACTCAAATAGGATCAGTCGATGTCGCCATCTCCAAGGCCGTTACAGCCAACAATTTTAAGAGACCAACAAAAGTCTTTGAAGATGCCGTGGCCAACGGTGGTATTGGCCTTCGCGTTTTGTCTCTTCCCAACGTCACTCCACTTGAGGGAGGTGAACTTATCCTCATTAGTGGAAAAATTGTTGGGGCCATCGGCGTATCAGGGGGACAATCAACACAAGACGGACAAGTAGCGAGAGCAGGAACAAGCACATTGAATTAAATAACAGGACACTCCTTAAGACTTAAGAATATGAAAACTAAACTCAGCCTTCTTTTTGTTTTTTCGACAGCGCTTTTCTGTCAGGCCCAGCGTACGCTAATTCATTGCGGCTCACTCATCGATGGAAAAAATAAGGAGCAACAACAGCAAGTCACTATCGTTGTTGAAGGAAATAAAATCACATCTGTTGACAAAGGCCTGACAAAGCCAACCAAAGATGATAAACTCATTGACTTAAGTAAGAAGACGGTAATGCCAGGTCTCATCGACATGCATGTTCACCTGGAAAGTGAAACAAGCAAAGATGCTTTAGTAAAACGCTTTACACAAAATGAAGCAGACGTTGCTTTTCAATCAACAGTCTATGCAAAGAAAACATTGATGGCGGGTTTCACTACGGTGCGTGATTGTGGCGGTACCGGAGTAAACATTTCCTTGCGCAATGCCATCAACCAGGGAATCGTTACAGGCCCTCGCGTACTTACTGCAGGCAAAAGTATAGCTTCCACTGGTGGTCATGCCGATCCCACGAATGGAAGCCGTAAAGATTTAATGGGAGACCCAGGCCCGAGAGAAGGCGTGATCAACAGCCCTGAAGATGCACGAAAGGCCGTGCGTCAGCGATACAAAGACGGTTCAGATTTTATTAAAATTACTGCCACTGGTGGAGTATTGAGTGTTGCCAAAGATGGTAGCGGTCCACAGTTTACTCAGGAAGAAGTCAATGCAATTATTGAAACAGCCAAAGATTATGGAATGATAACTGCCGCCCACGCACACGGAGCTGAAGGGATGAAGCGTGCAGTACTGGCAGGAATTACGACCATAGAACATGGTACATTGATGAACGATGAAGTGATGGACTTGATGAAACAGAAAGGAACCTACCACGTGCCAACTATTATTGCAGGTCGATCTGCGGCTGAGTACGCCAAGATCCCGGGATACTATCATCCTCTGGTTGTGCCTAAAGCTTTGGAAATTGGATCGAAGATTCAGGATAATTTTGGAAAAGCATACAAGCGCGGAGTAAAAATTGCATTTGGCACCGACGCAGGAGTTTTTCCGCACGGAGATAATGCAAAGGAATTTGGTTACATGGTGGAAGCAGGTATGCCTGCCATCGAAGCACTGCTTTGCGCTATGCAAGTGAATGCCAACATCATCGGATGGGGGGATAAAGTGGGCTCTCTTGAAAAAGGTAAATTGGCCGACATCGTTGCAGTGGATGAAGACCCCACAAAAAATATTTCGACGATGACCAAAGTTACTTTTGTAATGAAAGACGGTGTGGTCTACAAGAACGAGTGACATCTCAGACTTACAGGCTTCATGTAAATCATGCTTTCATTTAAGCACAAAGTTTTTCTTGAAGTAGCCCGACAACTAAGTTTTACCAAGGCTAGCCTGACTTTGTTTATTAGCCAGCCAGCCGTAACCCGTCATATCCAACAACTGGAAGATCAGTATAAAGTCAGCCTATTCGAACGAAAAGGTAACTCAATTACACTTTCAGAATCGGGTGCAGTTTTGCTTGAGCATTTAACCCGCGCAAAGGATATAGAAAAGCAATTGGAATTCGAACTTTACTCGCGCAACAACAAGCAGCGAATAAAAGGAGAGCTAAAGTTGGGTGCCAGTACTACTGTTGCCCTCTATATTATTCCATCGGTTCTATCGGGTTTCAGAAAAAGTCATCCCGAGGTAAGTATGAGTTTGCTCAATCGAAACTCTGAAAATATCATCAAGGCCATTATTGATCACGAAATCGACCTTGGAATTGTCGAGGGTAAAAAGAAAATGGGAAGAGTTATGAGCGAACCTTTTCTTACTGATGAAGTAATTCCAGTTTGCTCAGCTGGAAGTTATCTGGCTAAAAAACCTAAACTTCCGATTAATAAAATAAAGGAAATTCCTGTCGCTTTGCGCGAACATGGCTCTGGGACTTTGTCTGCGCTGAAGCAAGAGTTAAGTGATCATGGAATAAAGCTGCCGGATCTGAACATCAGCTTACGACTTGGTGGAACAGAGGCACTCAAAAATTTTGTCCTTGCCGATGAGTGTTTAGGTTTTTTGCCGATGCGAGCCGTAAAAAAAGAAATTGACTCCGGGGAGCTTGTAAGAATTTACATTCAGGGTCTGACCATTACCCGTCAATTCTTTTTTATCCAGCGGCTTGGAGACACAAACAATAATTTAAACAAAGCCTTTATCCGGTTTGCAAAAGCATACTATAACATTAAGTTATGAGGGATAATTATTAGGCATTGGAAAACATGAAGCCATCCCGATACTTTCGTTTGTTAAATCTTTATTTGTGATAGCGACGAAAGAAAAAACTTCCAGATTCTCATTTTTACGGTGCTCCGCCTGCGAAAAGGTCTTTCAAACAAATCAGATCAACACCTACGCCTCGTGCGAGAAATGTATAAAGTCTCCATTGATCAGTCATTACCAACTACGTGGGTTGAATAAGGAATCTATCAATACCAGAGACTCCTCCATGTGGAGATATGCAGAAGTCCTCCCCTTACTAAATAAAAAAAATATTATTACACTTGGCGAAGGCTGGACTCCTTTGTTAGAGCTGAATCGGCTCACTACTCAACTTGATCTTCAGAATTTATTGATCAAGGACGAGTCACAAAATCCAACGGGCTCGTTCAAGGCTCGGGGATTAAGTATGGCGATTTCAAAAGCTAAAGAACTGGGGCTAAGAGATTGTATAGTGCCTACGGCTGGTAATGCCGGTGGTGCAATGGCTGCTTACTGTGCTCGCGCAGGAATGAATGCCACAGTAGTCATGCCGCGACATACTCCAAAAGCATTTCAGGGCGAGTGTCAATACTTCGGGGCAACTCTTATTCTGGTCGACGGGCTAATCAACGATTGCGCCAAGAAAGTAGCAGAACTGAACAAAGAAGGAAATTACTTTGACCTTTCAACCATGAAGGAGCCCTACAGACTGGAAGGTAAAAAGACATTGGGCTACGAAATTGCAGAACAACTGAATTGGAAATTGCCCGACGTAATATTGTACCCAACGGGTGGCGGAACTGGCCTGATCGGAATGTGGAAGGCGTTTAATGAAATGATTGAGGCTGGCTGGATTGCCAACAAATTACCCAGATTCATCGCAGTACAATCTGAAAATTGCCAGCCTGTTGTCCAAGCCTTTAATTCTAAGAATGCATCAAACTATGAATCTACTATAGCTAATGGTCTGGCAGTTCCATTTCCGTTTGCACATCGTCTGATTCAAAGGGTGCTACATGAAACTGACGGCTGGGCAATTGCTGTTTCTGAAAGCGAAATCATTCAGGGTGTAAAAGAACTGGCTGCCACCGAAGGAATGCTTGTCTCTCCTGAGGGAGGTGCTCTCTTGCCCGCACTCAAAAAATTATTAGCCGTCGGAGAGATTCGCAAGGACGAGCAAATACTTTTACTGAATACCGGATCTGGCTATAAGTACCTCGAAAATTTGAACTGACTGTCCAGTTACCCAAAATTCCTTTTGCAAAAAAGGCGTGAGGCGATTTAAAAGAGTGAATATGAGTTGACCTATGCAATCATATTCTGACGTAAGATTTAATGCAAAATTGACATTGCGACTTGTTTTCTCGGAGGTAGGTTTGCGGAAATTTTAACATCAATCAATTACTTACCAAATGAAGCTGTTCTTAAGTTTTACGTTTTCCGCCATTGCTTTCCTGTCTTTTTGCCAGACAAAGCCTAACGAGTTTGTTGTAACCACTAAAGGAGATACGATCCGCGGAAGTATTACCATTGAGAGTAAGAGATTTAAGTCTATAAAATTTAAGGATGCCGCCGGTCAGGATCACCTTTACAGTAGTTCTGATATCTCAAGTTTTTACGACAATGAGTGGGGGCATTATTCTTCCTTCAAAGTGATTTTGGATATCTCCAAGAGTAACCAAACTCAAAATCTATACTCAGAACCTATTGTTGCCTTTTTAGAGACTGTTATTGAAGCCAAAGGTATAGCCATCTATTATTTCAGAAATTCGGAATATGGATCGCATTATTTTATTAGAAAGGGAAATAATCAACCCGAAGAGCTGGTTCTACACGAAAAGACAATGCCTGTCAATGGTCAACTTGCAATACTCAAGGATGAAATTTATAAAAGGACACTGGCCAATTATATGATCGATTGCTCTGGCATCCAACAAAAAATAGACCATTGCATTTTATCTCACAAAAGCTTGCAGGACTTAGTAATTAACTACACATCGTGCAGTCCTTCCGGGCTGTTAAACAACAGCGTCATTGATAAAAGTACGATCGATAATGGCGCTTGGTCATGGGGTATTTTGTTTGGTGTAAACTCAAGCTCATTCAAGTACAGCAACGTAAATGGTGTTTCCGAAACCTATAGTAGCAGTACCGGTGTGATACTTGGAGCTGCTGCCAATTATGCGATCTCCAAAAAGGATAAGAGTTCAGCGCTCGTAAATGAATTGCTCTTTAAGAGCATATCGACATCTGCTTCTAATTCCTATTATTATGGCAACCAGGACTTTTCTTATTCGATCAGTTATTTACGTCTTAATACGTTATTCCGATACAACTTTGTTTCGAAATCAACAACAGTGCCCTTTCTTTTGGCTGGTATTTCTAACAGTTTTGCTCTATCATCATCGGGACAGACGACAAGCAGTGGAACAACTACGGCATTAGACGTCAAAACTTACGAGCAAGGTTTGATTTTTGGCGGCGGAGTCAAAATTGATAAAGTTGATCTATTTGCAAGAATTGAATTCTCTAATGGACTCATTCCTTCAAATAATACAGACAAATTAAGTTCGCAGTCATTTGCCTTCGGACTTACCTATTGGATAACTAAATAAATTCGATTGGTAAAAAAAGTTGAACTGAAAGCAATCTAAATCGCTTTTTCACCACGGCTATCAAAGCGGCTTACTTGCTCTACACCTTCAACCTTTTCTAATTTACTGATGAGCGTTTCAAGATGGCGGGTGTCGTTGACATAAAGCATAATCTCGCCATTAAAAATTCCGGGATCAGTTCTAAATGAGAGAGAACTCATATTCACTTTCAATTCTTCTGAGATCACTTTACTCACATCGTTTATAAGTCCAACGCGGTCAGTGCCAACAACTTTAAGTCCGGTAAGGAATGCTACCTCATGTTGGCTCGTCCACTTGGCTTTGATAACGCGGTTGCCATGGTTTGCCAACAGTTCAGGCGCATTAGGGCAATTGGTGCGATGAATTTTTATTCCTTCGCTCACAGTTACAAATCCAAAGACTTCATCACCCGGAATTGGGGTACAACACTTGGCCAACTTATACTCCACCACATCCATGTCCTCTCCAATCAAGAGGGTGTCCTCCTGGCGGCCTTTTGATTTGATCTGCTCTTCAATTTCGTTTACACCAGGCGTCTCAACCTGCGACTGATTCCTTGCAGAATGAGTCGGTTTATATTCTTGAAATTTCTTGAGATCATTTACAGTGATAATATTCTTTCCAAATTTATAAAGTAGTTCGAGCTGCGAGCTCACCTTAAAATAATCACGCATCTGCTCAAACAGTTGGCTGTTGGCATCGAGCTTCATCTGGCGCAACTTGCGCAGTAAAATTTCCTTACCGTCTTCAGCCACTTTTCGCCTGTCTTCCTTCAGCAGGTCTTTGATCTTGGCTTTGGCTTTCGGGCTGATTACAAAGCGCAGCCAATCTTCATTTGGCTTTTGCTTCGATGAAGTAAGTATTTCAATCTGATCACCATTTTTGAGCACGTGATTGATGGGTACCAATTTCTGATTCACCTTCGCCCCTATGCATTTTGCACCGATGTCCGTGTGAATCTCAAAAGCAAAATCGAGTGCAGAGGCACCTTTGGGAAGTGTTTTCAATTCACCCTTCGGAGTGAACACAAATACCTCTTCATTAAATAAGTTACCACGGAAGTCGTCGACAAACTCCAGAGCGGTGAGATCTTGTTTTTCCAAAGTTTCGCGCACACGAACAAGCCATTTTTCAAGATTCGATTCATACTTGGCGGTATTGTCTTTGTATTTCCAATGCGCGGCATAACCCTTCTCTGCAATTTCGTCCATTCGCTTGGTACGAATCTGCACCTCCACCCACTGGCCGTTCTTGGCCATTACCGTTGTATGAAGCGACTCATAACCATTTCCCTTAGGCGTGCTTATCCAATCTCGCAACCGGTCAGGGTTAGGCGTGTAATAATCCGTCACGATGGAGTAGACTTGCCAGCAAAAATTTTTCTCCTGATCAACCGGAGTATCTATAATAACTCTGATCGCAAACAAATCATAGACTTCCTCGAAGGGAATATTTTGCTTGCGCATTTTATTAAAAATGGAAAAGATAGATTTAGGTCTGCTTTTTATTTCACACTCTACTTTCAGCAAGTCAAGTTCATCTTTGATCGGCTGCACAAATTGTTTGATGAATCTGTTACGTGAAGTTTTGGTCTCGTCAATTTTATTGGCGATGTCGCGATAAGTGGGATAATCAGTAAAGCGCAGGTACAGATCTTCCAGTTCCGTTTTAATGGCATTGAGACCAAGCCGGTGAGCCAGCGGCGCATACAAATAAATCGTTTCCGAAGACACACGAAGCTGCTTGTTGCGGGGCATGCTGTCGAGTGTACGCATATTGTGGAGACGATCAGCCAGTTTGATCAGAATTACACGCACGTCTTCACTAAGCGTGAAAAGCATCTTACGGAAATTTTCTGCTTGTGCCGAAGTTCCGTACTCAAATACACCTCTGATTTTGGTAAGGCCGTCAACGATCTTCGTGATTTTCTTTCCAAAGGTCCGCTCAATGTCAGAAAGTTGAATGTCGGTGTCTTCGACCACATCGTGCAACAATGCCGAAACAATTGATGTGGTTCCGAGACCGATCTCCTCTACACAGATTTCAGCTACCGAAAGCGGGTGGAAAATATAAGGTTCGCCCGATTTTCTGCGCATGTTTTTGTGGGCTTCCATGGCAATCGTAAAGGCTCGCTTGATCAGCTTGGCATCACCTTCTTTCAGTACTGGTTTCGCTTTGCGCAACAACCTGCGATAGCGGTTAATAATCTCACGTTTCTCTTCTACTGCGTCTGCTACCACGATAAAAAAATTATGTGTTTCAAGATACAAATTTCAGGTCTAAAATTCCGCAGTAGATTTCCATGTATCAGGATTTTTTATGCAATTTTATCTTCCAAACTTGAAAAAATACCTTCGTAAACCGAAACAGAAAGTTGCTATAGAAACAGCAACCCCGACCGACAAAAGAACCCGTGTCGCAGCACTAGTACTGGTTATTTTGATCGTCCTGTCGTGGCTTTTCTTTACCTTTTATGACGGTGAATTTATGTTTAAAGAAGAGGGTCAGCTGGATACCATCACCTACTTCATCTTCATCCCGCTCCTTGTAGTAGTAGCGATCGGAGCACTCGCAGCGAAATCATTCAAAGCGCTCATTTCAGCAATAATCGTCTGCTGCCTTCTGGTGTACCCTCCGCTGGAAGGGATAATTATGTTTATGAATGTAAAAATCGGAGAGCAGATTGAAGAAACCGTTGACGGCATTGTTATAGGCAAAGATCGGTCGGGCAATAAGGTGATTACTATTCATTATAAAGTAAAAACTACCGAAGGCCGTGAATACACCTTCGAAACGACATGGAAGGAAAAGAAATATGAGGTGAATGACCAGTTCAATTATATAATGAAGAAAGGATTTTTTGGAATTCTTTATCGGAAATACCGGAAATGACCCAAATATTCTAAATTTGCGCTCCCTTTCACAAAAAAGGGGCTTTTCCGCGTAAATAGCATATCCGATACTTCGGACGATGGCCTTGCCGGAATAGTTTTAGGCGCATGTGGCGTAATTGGTAGCCGTGCCAGACTTAGGATCTGGTGCCGAAAGGCGTGGGGGTTCGAGTCCCTCCATGCGCACTTTTAGTTTTTTGCCCGATACCTGCCAATGGTAAAGGGCATCTATTTAACTTTTAAATCCAATTCCCTTGAACATTACATTAGACAAGCAGAGCGCCACTGATGGCCTGATCAAAATAAAATTGACAGAAAGCGACTACCAGCCCAAGGTAGAGGAAAAAGTAAGAGACTATGCCCGCAAAGCCAATATCAAAGGCTTCCGTCAGGGCAAAGTGCCTATGGGCGTAATCAAAAAAATGTTCGGCAAGGGTATTTTGGTTGATGAAGTGAATCACCTCATCTCGCATTCAGTTTCTGATTACATCCGCGACAATAAGCTCCGTGTATTAGGCGATCCGTTGCCAAATGAAGAAAAAGCCAGGACTATCGACTGGGATTTCCAAAAGGATTTTGAGTTTGAATTTCAAATTGGGCTGGTAGAAGATTTCACAGTTGATCTTTCCAAAAAGGTGAAAGTCACCTCCCATCCTATCGAAGTAGATCAAAAAACTATGGATGATACGCTTGAGGATATCAAGCGCAGGTACTGCAAGCGTACCAATCCTGACGTGAGCGAAGCCGGCGATAATCTGTTTGGTGAAATCTCTAAACCAGGAAGTGAAGAAAAGCAAGGGTCTTATCTCCGAATCGATCAGGTTGAAAAATCCAAGCAGAAAAAATTCATCGGCCTTAAAAAAGACGATGTAGTGGAGTTTGAAGTAGAGAAAACGATAACCGATCCTCAGGCTCTTTCTCAACTGCTCAATGTAGCCGAAGAAGAAGCTAAAAAAATTACCGGATCCCATACTTTCAAAGTCACCAATGTCAGCCGGATCGAGCCTGTACAAATCAACCAAGAATTGTTTGATCAGGTTTTTGGCAAAGATGCCGTTACCACCGAAGAGGGTTTTCTAAACAAGATAAAGGAGACAATCGCTGGGAATTATGAGCGCGAAACTCAGCACCTGTTGGAGCACGAGATTCAGCATTATTACGTTGATCATACCAAGATTAACATGCCCGAAGGTTTTTTAAAAACCTGGTTGAAGGCTACCAGCGAAGGACAAGTTACTGACGAGGTGCTCGAGAAAGAATTCAAATCCTATCGTGATTCGATCAAGTGGGATTTAGTAAAGAATAAAATTGCCGAAGACAAGGAAATTAAAATTGAAGAAGCCGAAGTGCGAGAGAAAGCTAAGCTTGTAATTCTCGAACAATTTGGCGGGCCGGCTATTGCCGAACAATTGGGCGACAAATTTGACGGCATTGTAACCAACTATTTGGCAGGCAAAGACGGCAAAGGCGAAAATTACATGCGCACGTACAACCAGCTACGTCACGATAAGATATTGGGTGTGATTAAAGAAAACATCACCATTGCCGAAAAAGGAGTTAGCCTTGAAGAATTCAAAAGACTAGCCGAAGCACACCGGCATTAACGAACCTTTATTTAACGGAAATAGTTATCTTGGAATATGAAAGTCCAGGTAATAGAAGATAGCAATGGCAAGCCCGCGGGTGTATTCATTCCCATGAAAGACTGGCGAGATCTTGAGAAGAAGCTTACGCTTAGAAGAGAAGAAATCCGTAGCCCGTCAAAGAAACAACTTATCAGCGAGCTAAAAGAGGCAATCCTTGAGCTCACACAGATTGAGAAAGGTGAAAAAAAAGCCAGGCCGGTAGAAGAGCTTTTAAATGAGCTATAAGGTTCTCTCCATTTCACTTTTCGATAAGCAAGCCAAGCGATTACTAAAAAAGTATCCTTCGTTGAAAGATGAAATTGCCGGTCTCGCAAAAGAACTAAGCCTTGATCCGACTCAGGGTTCATCGCTCAAAAACAATTTTTATAAAATCCGGCTGGCCATTAAAAGTAAAGGCAAAGGTAAGTCAGGGGGCGCAAGAGTTATCACTTTCATAAAGATCACTAAAACGGTGGTGTATCTTGTCTCCATTTATGATAAGTCAGAAAAAGAAGCGATTTCGGATTTGGAATTAAAAACTATCTTTAAAACAATTCCGTGAACATTATTTTTACAATAAAAGAAACTCATAACCGACTCTTTAAAAAGGATAAATAAATTTATGAATAACACTAACGAATTCCGCAAATACGCTGTGCACCACATGGGCATGAGCGGCAACGCACTCGACAGTTATACAAAATACGTCAACGAAAACCCACACACCGTCTTTGGCATGACTCCAAATGTGGTGGAAGAACGCCAAATGCGTGCCACTGTAATCGATGTGTTCTCACGCCTTATGGCCGATAGGATCATCTTCTTTGGCACTGCCGTGGATGACTATGTGGCCAATGTAATTACCGCTCAGCTTTTGTTTTTAGAATCTTCCGATCCTAAGAAAGATATTATCATGTATATCAATAGCCCGGGTGGTTCGGTTCACGCCGGCCTCGGCATTTACGATACTATGCAATATGTAAATCCGGATGTGGCAACTATTTGTACAGGCCTTGCCGCCTCAATGGGTGCAGTTTTACTAGCCGCGGGTTCACCCAAGAAGCGTTCGGGCTTGCCTCATGCGCGGGTGATGATCCATCAACCTTCGGCCGGCATGCAAGGAACCTCTTCTGACATGGAAATTTCCATGAGACAAACGCTGGAGCTGAAAAAAGATCTGTACACCATCCTTGCCAAGCATAGTGGCCAGACCTACGAAAAAATAGAAAAAGACTCCGACCGCGATTATTGGATGCGTGCCTCAGAGGCCAAAGAATATGGCCTTATTGATGAAGTATTGGAGCGCAACAAGAAATAAGGCAGTGATTTGTTGATTTCGTTCGTCTGTTTATTAATTGTAACTTTGTAAATTCATCTAGAAATCAACTTGAAAAATAGCATGGCTGAGGTAACCTGTTCCTTTTGCGGCAGAAGCAAAAAAGACGTGGATCTGATGATTTCAGGAATCCATGCTCATATCTGTGACAAATGCGTAACACAGGCAAGCCAAATTCTTACGGAAGAGAAGAAAAATAAGGTCGAAACAGGTGCTTTACCTAATTTTAAGCTGATCAAGCCTCGCGAGATAAAAAAATTCCTCGATGAGTATGTAATCGGTCAGGATGAAGCCAAGCGCGTGATGAGTGTTGCTGTTTATAATCATTACAAGCGGTTAATGCAGCGCAAAATCGACACAGATATCATGATCGAGAAATCGAATATCATCATGGTAGGCGAAACCGGAACTGGGAAGACTTATCTGGCTCGTACCCTTGCTAAAATCTTACAAGTTCCTTTTTGTATTGCCGATGCTACCGTGCTAACCGAGGCCGGGTATGTGGGCGAAGATGTGGAAAGTATTTTAACCCGCCTTTTGCAAGCAGCCGATTACAATACCGAAGCGGCTGAGCGGGGAATTGTATATATCGATGAGATTGATAAAATCGCCCGTAAGTCAGACAATCCATCGATTACGCGCGATGTGAGTGGTGAAGGTGTGCAACAGGCGCTTTTAAAGTTATTGGAAGGCACTGCTGTCAATGTTCCTCCGCAAGGTGGCCGCAAACATCCCGATCAGAAAATGATCACAGTAAATACGGAAAACATTTTATTTATCTGTGGCGGCGCTTTCGAAGGAATGTCGCGAGTAATTGGTCGCCGTCTCAACACTCGCCCGCTCGGCTTTACAGCCAGTGCCGACAGTATGAGCCCCAGTGATATTGACAAAGATAATTTACTACAGTTTGTCTCAGCACAGGATTTGAAGACTTTCGGCTTAATTCCAGAATTGATTGGTCGGTTGCCAGTGATTTCATTTTTAAATCCACTCGATCACCACGCTTTAAGAAAAATCTTAACTGAGCCCAAAAATGCCTTGATCAAACAATACAAGAAGTTGTTTGAAATGGAAAATATTGAAGTAGAATTCAAAGAAGGTGCCCTCGATTTCATTGTAGAAAAAGCAGTGGACTATAAATTAGGTGCACGAGGTCTTCGCTCTATATGCGAAGCTATTATCAATGATGCTATGTTTGAGATGCCATCAGATAAGACTACCGACCGGTTAGTGATCAATCGCGCCTACGCGGAAGAAAAATTCGGCAAGTCACACTACAGCAAGCTGAAGGTAGCCTAGTCAAAAATTACTTCTGCTCCGAAGTCTTTTGCGTGTATGCGTCAACTACACGTGATGAATATACCAGTGTCGCCCCGGCGTTCACGGCTACAGCCACCCCAAGCGCTTCAATAATTTCTTCACGAGTTGCGCCTTGCTTGATGGCCGCATCTGTATGAACTGTAATGCAGCCGTCGCATTGGCGTGTAATCGCAACAGCCAGCGAAATCAGTTCGCGGGTCTTCGCTCCAAGCAATGAGGTTTTCAGTCCTGCATCACTCAGTCCGCGATAGCCTCTGGTTATTTCGGGGCTTACTTTTCCAATCTCAGCGATATTAGCTGATAACTGGCGCTGATATTCATTCCAATCGAGCATCATATTCTTTTTGTTTATGTATGAAAAAAAAGTCAATCAGCCTAACGCCTGCATCATCAACCTGGCCGCATTCTCCGATGCAGAACCTGTATCAAGGATTTTGTATATAGAATCGTATTCATTAAGCATTGCCGAACGGTAATCGTTATTGTTTAACAATAAATTAAGTTCGGTGCTTACATTTTCGGGCCGTGCATTGTCTTGAATCATTTCTTTGATTACTTCCTTACCTGCAATCAAATTCACCAACGAAATGAACTTCACTTTTACTAGTCGGCTGACTAACTGGTATTCGATTGAGCCCATTTTATAAACAACCACTTGGGGCACTTTGAAAATACCCGTTTCAAGTGTTGCTGTACCTGAAGTCACGATCGCCGCATCAGCTATTGAAAGCAAGTCGTAAGATGCCTCGACAACAAATTTTACGTTAGGCAAATCTTTCAATCCTCCATAAAGATCTTCGCCTAGGTTGTTGACTGCCGCTACAACGAACTGGTATGCTGGATTTTTTGTCGCAACTTCTGCCATCAACGGCACAATCCTTTTTAGTTCCATTTTGCGGCTGCCCGGCAAGAGTGCTACAATCTTTTTGCCCTTGTCAATTTTGCTTTTTGCCAAAAACTCCGGGTCAGGTTTAAATGACTTGATTGCGTCTAATACTGGATTGCCTACATAATCCACATCCCAGTTGCATTTTTCCTTAAAGAATTGTTTTTCGAACGGAAGGATAACAAACATCCTGTCAACATTTCGTTGGAGTTCAAAAGCCCGGCGCTGATACCAGGCCCACACTTTTGGCGTAATGTAATAGAAAACCCGAATGCCGTGCTGTTTGCAAAACTTAGCAATCCTTCGATTAAATCCTCCATAATCAATCAGGATGACTACGTCAGGTTTAAATTGACGAATATCGTTTTTGCAAAGACTGATGTACTTGAAAATGGTAAACAAATTAGTGAGCAGCGCGACGAAACCCATGAATGCCAGTTGCTCGTAATGAACGAAAACATCTACGCCAGCCTTTTTCATCTCATCACCACCAAATCCTCGAAGATCAAGTGAGGAGCTTTTACTTTTCAGAGCTTTGACAAGGTTACTGCCATGCAGATCGCCCGAACGTTCGCCGGCTATAAGGTAGAGTTTCACCAAAGAGATATTATTCACCTAAATACTCAACACAGTTGCGTGGAGTTTCATAAATTTTCACCGAATGCAATTGCCCGAAGCCTGTAATTGGAGGAATCTTTTTTTCAAGGATTTCCCAGATTTCCTTAGCCAGCACTTCCGTGCTCGCCATTTTTCCTTTCATAAAAGGTACATCGAGGTTCAGGTTTTTATGATCGACTTTTTCGATGATCTCAGCTTTGATCAGGTTGCTAAGCTTTTTCAAATCGATGACAAATCCTGTTTCAGGATCAGAATAGCCTTTCACAGTGACGATCAACTCATAGTTGTGTCCATGCCAGTTTTCATTGGCACACGGGCCGAAAACTTCAAAATTCTTTTCCTTGCTCCAGGCCGGATTATACAACTTGTGAGCTGCGTTAAAATGCTCCTTGCGACTTACGTATATCATATGAGTTAAGTATAAAATGCAAATATAGGCGATCAAGGTCAGTCATGCGCGAGTCGGGTAAGGTCAGTTAAATAACTTATTTTTGCATCGAAAAAAAGGAATCATGATTATCGTAACAGGTGCAGCAGGGTTTATTGGCAGTTGCCTGGTGAAGAGGCTTAACCAGCAAAACTTCAATGCCATTATAGCAGTAGATAAGTTTGGCGATCCGGCCAAAATGAAGAATCTATCGGGAGTAAAAATTCAGGAGTATTTAGATCGGGAGGGTTTCATGGCTTGGCTCGATAAAAACCACGAGTTGGTAGAGTTTATTTTTCACATCGGGGCAAAAACAGACACGTCAGAATTTGATACCGTGCTGCTAAACCGGATGAATACGCAGTACACGAAAGACATTTGGACACGGTGTATCAATTATCAAATTCCATTGGTATATGCTTCTTCTGCGGCTACTTATGGCTTGGGCGAAACAGGATATGATGACGATGAATCTAAAATCAATTTATTAAAACCACTCAATCCCTACGGGCAATCCAAACAGGATTTTGACTTGTGGGCTTTGCAGCAAAAAGAAAAGCCTTTCTTCTGGGCTGGGTTGAAATTCTTTAATGTTTACGGCCCAAACGAATATCACAAAGGGAGGATGGCATCAGTGATCTGGCATGCATTCAATCAAATTAGCAAAACCGATAAGATGAAATTGTTCCGTTCGCACAATCCACAGTTTAGAGATGGAGAACAGATGAGGGATTTCGTTTATGTGAAAGATGTGGTTGAAGTTTGCATGTTCCTTATGCACCACCGCAAGAATTCGGGGATTTATAATTTAGGTTCGGGCAAGGCGCGCACGTTTTTAGACCTGACCAAATCCGTATTCAAAGCGGTGGGCAAAAAGGAAGACATCCAATTTATTGACACACCTGCCGACATTCGCGATAAATATCAATACTTCACAGAAGCGAATATGCAGAAACTAAAAAGCATAGGCTACTCAAGGCCTTTTTCTTCACTAGAAGAAGGGACGGAGGATTACGTGAAGAATTATTTGATGGAGAATATGAAGATGTTTTGATCTGAGTTTCAGACAAATGAAAAAGGCTGCCAATGGCAGCCTTTTTTTAGGACAAGTGAGTACTATTAAAAACTTGAATTCAATAACCAGGATTTTGTTGACTAGCTAGAGTAGGATTATTAGCTATTTCTACATTGCTTATTGGATAAAGAAAACGAAAATCGGAATATGGAATCGAAGTTATCGAACCTGCGGTTGTCATATCTGAACCTGCTTGAAAACTGGATGCATCGTATTGTGAATAAAGCAATTTGTTTGGAATGCCGCCAGTTGTGTATGTAGGATCAGTTGAAAGTCGGTGGATGTCGGGCCATCTTCTTCCTTCTCCAATAAACTCAATTCTTCGCTCATTTAATATTGCTTGAATTTGGGAATTCTGTGACGCAAACGTCGTACCATTATAACGATCAACCACAGCTACGGCCCTGTTTCTCACTGCATTTAACAACAATAAAGAATTTGAGAGGTCATTTGTTCTAGCTAGCGCCTCAGAATAGTTTAAAAGAACCTCGGAGTAACGTATCAATGGGGTATAATCTGTATTAGTCTTAGGATCCTTATACTTATTGATGTAATAAACCAACTTACCAGCACCTATTGTTCCGTTAACAATATATAAGCTTCTCCTCAAGTCGGTAGTTGCCCAGAAAGATTTGTTATAAAGATTTGGGCTTACTCCAATCAAACCACGTCCTCCTGGACCATTTGGCAAGAAACAACTTCCCAAGCCTCCATTTACACTTCCCTGATCAACTGAGCTATATTCCATTGAAAAGACCGATTCAACAGTAGTAGGATTAGTAAACGCACCATCGGGTGCAGCGTTTAAGGTGTATCCTCCAATTGGACTAGATGCAGAGGCGATCGTAACTATTTTAGAAGCCTCTGTGATCACTTTTGCCCAATTATTCATATGCTGATAGACTCTGGTCTTTAGTGCAATGGCTGCTCCTTTGGTAGCCCGTGTAACTTGTAACTGTGAACTTCGGGTAGCAGGCAGATTGGCCTCGGCAAAATCAAGATCCGCTATTATTTTATTGTAACAATCATCAACAGTATTTCTACTTAGTCCAGTGGCCCCATCAACACTTTTTTGAGATGGAGTGACTCGGTAAGGTACACCTAAATTGGACGTTGGGTTGTCACCATAAGGCCTAGCATAAAAAATAAGCAAATCGTGATAAGCCATTGCGCGCAGAAACTTCATTTCACCAATAAATCCGGCAGCTCGTGAGGCCGAGATAGCCTTAGTTGAACTAAGACCATCGATTGCTGTATTAGCTTGGTTAATCACCTCAAATAGACCAGCCCATTGGTTAACACAATTGGGGCTGGACGAGGTCTGGGTGTTTGCATAAACTATTGTAAAAAACCCTTGTGTGTTTACACAGTCTTCTCCTCTCATCTCTGCTTGCTCAACATGAGCAGCTCCAAAGGGATATCCTCTACTGTCACCAGCGCCATTATATCCAAAAAGCTGGGTTTGCGTAGAATGGTACACTCCAACAACAGCTAACTCTATATTTGCTGAATCAGAAAATATAATTGATGATGCTAAGTTATCTTTCGGTTGAAGATCAGTTACACTACATGACGCCATACAGGCACCTATTACAAATAATGATGCAATTATTTTTCTCATATTTTTTTCTATTAACGGTATTGATTAAAATCCAAGGTTAAGCCCCAGTGTAAGTGTCCTTTGCTGAGGATTTACATTGCTGTCCAAGCCGGATTGTGTATTACTGCCGGGATTAAGATTTGATTCAGGATCGATCCCTTTGTAGTTAGTTATCAAGAGAACATTTTGTAATTGAGCGAAAAATCTAAGTTTATTAATTTTAGCTTTTTCTAACACGGCCTTAGGTAAGGTGTAGCCAAATACAATATTCTGAATCCTGAAGAAATCGCCTTTTTCAAGAAACCGTGTAGTCGTATTATTCGTAAGGTTTATAAAAGGATCTCTGTTGTAAACCAACTTAGGTACACTACCATTTCCTACATCAGTAGAGCTCTTCCAACGATTTAAGATTTCTGTTCCGTTGTTAGTGAAGTTCTGTGAAAGCAGTCCTTGGCGTGAAAGGTTCATAATTTTATTGCCTCCAGAGAAGCGAGTGAAAATGGTCAAATCAAACCCTTTGTACGCAAAAGTATTGTTAAGGCCACCAAACCATGTTGGTGTGCTTTTTCCTAATATTACCTTGTCTGCATTGCTTAACGGCGCTACCGAAGTACCTAAAGTGCTTGGGTTTGCGCGATCATAATTATAGTAAGATTGATCACTAATATTACCTTGAACAATGGTTTTACCATCGCCTCTTAAATACAAGGGATTACCATTCGCTTTATTCACTCCTTCATATATATATCCGAGAAAAGAACCAATGGATTCCCCAACTCTGGTAACTTGGTATGTCTTAAGTATATCTCCGGATTTATCGAGTCCGGTTACCTTATTATGATTGGTAGCAAAGTTCACATCAACATTCCATGTAAATTCTCCTCTTTGAACCGCGGTTGTTGCAACTCTCAATTCAAAACCAGAGTTTTCCATTTGGCCAATATTTTTCGTAATAGCGTTTCCTGGGATTCCTAATGAAGGAGCAGTCGGTGAATTAAGAATCAATCCATCGATCTTGTTTTGATAATAGTCTGCGGTAACCGTTATTTTGTCATTTAACAATCCTAAGTCAAAACCAAAATCAAGTTTCTTGCTTGTTTCCCATTTCAAATTAATATTACCCGTGTTACCATAACTCAACCCATTTTGAATTCCGTATGTTACTCCAGTGAAGGTATCTGCGTAAGGGTAATTGGATGATATAAATGAATTTCCGACCTGAGCATAACTAGCCCGTAACTTCAAAGCAGAGACGGAGTTCAAGAACCTAGCTGATTTAAAAAACTCCTCGTTAGAGATTCTCCAGCCGAGAGAAGCACCAGGGAAGAAACCAGTCCTAACATTAGGAGCAAGGGACGAAAGGGCATCGCTGCGGAAAGTTCCTTGCAACAAGTATTTGTCTTTATATGAATAGTTTGCTCTACCAAAATAGGAGCTAAAACCATTTTCTTGGTAGTCACCACCAATTTGTTGAGTGAGTAAAGTACCTCCTATGATGTTGTTCTGTCCGAAATACGAGTTTGAAAGCTGTTGACCAAAAGCCGAATAGTTACTAAATGTGGCTTTCTGGTATTCGAACCCACCTGTGATATTGATTTTGTGATCCTCAGCTAATATCTTGGAATAGTTTATAGTATTTTGCCAATTCCATCTGATAGTAGGCGAGTATTGTTGGAATATTGATCCGCTAGGATAACCATCGCCTTGTTTAGGGTCTCGATAAAAGAAATCATCATTTAGGAGTGCATCCACCCCGATCTGTGTACGAATTTTAAAATCTTTCAGCACGGTTGCCTCAACGTGTGTATTACCAATAAGCCTGTAGGCTGTGGAATTATTGACGTTGTGCGCCAACACATATCCTATATTTGGGAGAGCAAAGTCATTATTAGCTAAATTGGCTCCGGATCCTGTCAAATTTCCTGATATGTTATAGGCACCATTCGCATTGTAAACTGGTACGTTTGGAAATTCATTTAGTGCGTTAAAAATATTCCCTGAAAGAGCATTCGAGCCCGCATTCAATCCGATTGTTTTGGTGCGAGTAAGCCCTATATCTGTTCCAAAAGAAAGCCAATTAGTAGCCTTATGATCAAAATTTGCCCGGAAAGTGTATCGCTGCAATGCATTTGAAACAGTGGCGCCTTTTTGGTCTGTCCATCCTAATGAAAAGAAGTATGAAGTTTTATCGGTAGCTCCATTTATGGAAACTGCATGGTTCTGAATAAACCCCGTACGAAAAACTTGTTTTTGCCAATCCGTATTCACCGGTTGACCATTTATCTTCATAGAAACTGCTTGAAGAGGCGCACCTGCGTTTGCAAATTTCTCATTTTGAATTTGTACAAACTGGTCGGCATTCAATACATTATATTGTTTAAAAGTATTAGCCCATCCAAAATAATTATCATAGCTAACATTTGTTTTTCCACTGCCTTTATGCCCTTTTTTAGTTGTTATTAAAATAACACCGTTAGCGCCACGTGAACCGTATATTGCGGTCGCAGAGCCGTCTTTTAAAACCTCGAAAGACTCGATGTCATTAGGGTTGATATCCGCCAATGCATTATTGCTAATAATGGCACTATTAGAACCAGTGGTAATCGGCATATTATCAACTACAATGAGTGGATCAGCACCGTTAGAGATTGAATTCACACCTCTTATTCTAATTACCGGAGCCTGACCTATCAACCCTGAAGGAATCGATACATTCACGCCCGCTGCCCTACCAGCCAATTGTTGATCAAAACTAGGGCTTGCGAGATTGGAAATATCCGAGCCCTTTACGGATGCCAATGAACCTGTTAAATCTTTTCTTTCTTGTGTTCCATAACCAACTACCACAACTTCAGACAACTGCTTAGAATCCGTGGTCATCTGAACATCAATAATTGTTCTCTCCCCTATTGCCACTTCCTGTGTAGCCATCCCTATAAAAGTGAATACAAGGGTACCTCCATCATTAGGAACGGACAAATTAAAGCTACCATTGGCATCCGTTGTGGTTCCATTCGTTGTTCCCTTTACAATAATATTAACTCCTGGTACTGCCGCTCCATCATCTGAAGACGTCACTTTTCCGGAGACCGTTCGCGTTTGTGCCCACGATATGCTGGTCATCAGCATTAGCGCACAAAAAACCTTCAACAATAAAATTTTCCTCATGCTTTTTTTAGTTTAATTGAATTACACCTAGTTAAATTTGGCGCAGAGGTAAGCATTCATTGTTTCACATAATTTCCCGATTAGCATAGTGCAGCCACGAATTATTATTCGATTGTTAATGACTATTATATTTAGGAATCAGCCCTACTAGGATTGCGGGCAAATTATTTCTCCAGATGTTAATTAGACAAGCCGAGGTGGTATGTGCTCCTATATCAGAAGGGCTTAATCTGAATCGGAAATAAAATGGTTAGGAGAGAAACTCCCTACTCGATCACCTTAAACTCAATTCTTCGATTAACCTGTCGGTTTTCTTCGGTATCGTTGGGCTTAATAGGTTTTTGCGAACCAAGTCCTTTTTGACTCAAGCGGCTAGTTGAAATTCCTTTAGAAAGAAAATAACTTACGATTGCCTGTGCCCGCTTTTGCGAAAGCTGCTGATTATAACTTTCAACACCCACGTTATCAGTATGGCCACTGATCTCAACTTTTAGTTTTGGGTTATCGTTCAAAAATTTTATCACTTCATTCAATTCGGTATATGACCTGGGGTTGATTTCAAACTGATTGAAGTCAAAAAATATGTTGTTCAGCACTGTGGACACATTTTTTACAATTGGCTGCATTTCTATATTAATGACCAATGGCTGATCCAAGTCCTTCTCTTCGTAGTTAAAATGCAAACTGTTAAATAAATAGCCCAGTTCTGTTACATGTAGTGCATATTCCGACTTGCCGGGCAAAACAATCACATAACTTCCGTTTACAGAATCTGATTCAAAAACTGAGATCCTCTGATTGGTCTTCAAATCGAATAATTCAACTTCGGTGCGCAGTGGGTTTTTTGTTTTGCTGTCGCTCACCACTCCCTTTACCACATTGCCGCGGCTGTGCACTTGCAATTTTTTTGGAATAGCGGCCTGATAAATCTTGCTCTTCAACCTTCCTTCCTCACGGGAATAAAACGAATTCGTTCCGTCACTACTCACCACAAATGAATATTGATCTTCAAAATCATTGAGCGGAGCCCCAAGGTTTTTCGGCTCTTGCCACTGCGACAGGTTTTTCTCGGCAACATAAATATCAAAACCACCAAAACCCGGCAGTCCGTTGGAAGCAAAATATAAATCCTGATTGTTGACATGAATGAACGGTGCCATCTCATCATATTTTGTATTCACCGACCGGCCCAAATTGACGGCTCTTATCCACGCTCCGGTAGAATCTTTTTTTGAGTACCAGATATCGTAGCCACCTAGTCCACCTTTGCGATCACTGACGAAATAAAGCTCTTTGCCATCGGCCGAAAGTGATGGCTGTGCCTCCCAACCACCACTATTTACATTTACACCCAGGCTCACCGGCTTGCGCCACACTTCACCTTCTTTTTTACTTTCGTATAAATCGCAACCGCGAGGCCCGCAGATTGTAAAAATCAAATGACGACCATCTGCTGAAATGCTGCACGCACCTTCGCGATAGTCGGTGTTGATATTTGCAGAGATAGAAACGGGTGGCTGCCAACGTCCCAAATTATCTTTATACGAAATAAAAATATCCTCATTGTCGTTATGGGCACTTCCGTAACGCACCGTGAAGATCAACTCTTGCCCATCTGCTGTAACGGCTGGAAAGTATTGCATCGGATGCGAATTGACGGTGTCGCTCAATTGCCTGATTTGATATCCTGCATTTTCATTTTGATGAGTCAATCCAAATTCGGCCTGTGATTTCCATAACGACGCATGATCAATGAGGATTTTATCTGTCCGCTCAAGACTTAGGAATTTTTCGAGATTGGTCTTCGCTTTTTCGTACTGTCCAGTCCTCAGGTAATTATCCCCCAATGAATAAAAATAAATTTTCTGCTTGACAGGATAAGGTGTGAGAACAAGCGCTTTCTCAAAACTTTGACTTGACAGATCCAAATCTCCCGCACTTCGATATGTTGTGCCAAGCCGATAATAGGCTTCTTCAAACTTCTGATCGCGATCAATTGCTTGTTTTAGCAGATGAATAGCTTGATCATACTGACCTCGGACGCGATAATTATCTGCTTCAATGTAAAGATCAATCGCTTTTTTGTTTTTGGTGCTAAGCCCTTGAGGAAAAGCCTGGGCTGAAAGCAGGGCTGAGAATGCTAAAAAAATGAATTTCGTTTTGAGCATTGTCAAAGCTACTCAACTATTTGAGACACATCAATTTCGGGGCCGTCAAATAGAAGCATTGCGTTAATTAGTTTTACCTTTTCATAGTTACCCAAATCCTCAACCAAAATAGTAGCTTCTTCAATTAACCCTTTATCCAGCAATTGCTGGCGCATGGTTCCATTCAATAAAAAATTCGAAGGAGTGAACCACCTATCAGCTTTCTTAAAAGTCAAATTAGCAAATGAAGCATCAGTAAGCTCACCATCTTTAACGACGATTATGTCTTCACTATTTTGCCGTAAATCAAAAAGTTTTTCCAGTTCACCACGGTCCTCGAATTTGTGGGAATAAGAAATAGAATCACCATTAACAATCCTCAAAGTCTTTATTTCCTTGATTTTATAAGAGCTGATTTGTACTGATTGCACTTCGGTGTCGTAAACAATTCTCACTTTATGCAAACCCACGTTGGGCATAGGACAGGTTGATAGGAAATAATTAATATCAATTACAGGTTGGCCGTGAAAAAATTCTCTAAAGGCATGATTCATTCTTGTTTGATGATAATCAAGATTACTGAGATGGCCGTTTTCGAGTCTTATGGTCTCAATAAACCGGTGCATAGATTTTATCCAGTACTTCTTCGTATTCTGTTTCGGCGACACTTTGAGAAGTTATACCCCCGCCACTGCGATAGTAAAATTGATTCTCATCTTGCTCTATAAAACGAATCATCACACCAGCATCTAAATCCTGTCCATCAAAGTAGCCAACTACACCGGTGTAGTATCCGCGTTTCATTTTTTCCGTTTCGTGAATGATTTGTAAGGTTTTTTTCTTTGGAGCACCACTAACCGAGCCCGCCGGCAACATGGAAACCAAAATTGATCCAATGTTATAATTATGGTTTTTGGGCAGTCGACCGCTAATTTCTGAGCTTACCTGTAGCAGCGTTTTCTGGCTTGTCTGAATTTCGTCAACATAACGAAACCGATTTACGACAACCTTATCAGACACCCGGCTCAAATCATTCCGGATCAAGTCTACAATAGTTACATGCTCAGACAGTTCCTTGGCATCGGCTAAAATAGTTTCTGCAGCCTGCTGTAATGAAGCGTCAATCGTTCCCTTCATTGGATAGGAAAAAATTTTACCGTCACGAATTTGAATAAATATTTCGGGAGAGAAAACAAGAAATTTATTTTTCCAGCACACTTTGTATTTGGCGGTACTCCTGAAAAAAAGCTCTTCTAATGAACAATTTACCTCAATCTTAGTTCTGATGGTGAGATTGGTCAAATATGAATCGCCTTGCCGAATACGATCCTTTACAGAATCAAATTTAGATTTGTACGCTGAAAAAGAAATCGGGTGTTTCAGTATTGATACAATTTTATGGTCTAGACTTTGTGGTATACAATTGGCGAAACCATTTATCGAAAATAAAATATCCTTTGGAACCTCACTCAGCTTCCAAGCCAAAGGTCTTTCCAATTCAAAATCAACAAAAAACAAAAAAGGGACTTGTTCGCGTCCCCATTTATTTAGTTTTGATTCAAATTCTTTAATAACCATTGTACTATAGAAATCCTATTAAGGGATATTCATGTATTTATGAATTTGTAAAGAGACTTTCCACTTTGGATGTGCCTTAACATACTCTATAATCAGCGGCACCATTTCTTTTTCTCTCGACCATTCGGGTTGCAAAAACAATTCGCAGGAATCAGTTACCTTTAAAGCATATTCTTCTGCCCAATCAAAATCACTTTTATTATAGACTATAATTTTAAGTTCGTTGGCTCGTTTAAAAATCGAAGAGTCAGCAGTCTTAAATTTCTTAGGTGAAAAACAGATCCAATCCCAGTTTCCGGTGAGCGGATAAACTCCCGACGTCTCGATATTGGTTTTCAAACCCGATTTTTGAAGTTCGCTTGTTAGTAAATTCAAATTATGCATTGCTGGTTCACCGCCTGTGATCACGGCTATTTCACTTCCCGAAGATTTGGCTTTTTTTACAATGTCATGTATTTCCAGTTTGGGGTGCGCATTTACATCCCATGATTCTTTCACATCGCACCATACACAGCCGACATCACAACCTGCCAGCCTGATAAAATAAGCAGCACTCCCTTGATAAAAGCCTTCACCCTGAATGGTATAGAAAGATTCCATCACCGGAAGCATTGAAGTAGACTTAAGTGTTGAGGTTTCCAATTCGTTATTCGCTATTTCGTTATTCGTTACTTGCAGAGTCATCGATCAACTATTAACAATAACTAATAACGAACTACGGGTTTCGTAGTTCAGTAGCCCGCAGCGTATTGAGAAGAAGAGATGCTATGGTCATCGGGCCAACACCGCCTGGCACCGGAGTAATAAACGATGTTTTTGAAGCCACCTCTTTGAAGTCGACATCGCCTTTTAATGTATAACCGTTTTTATATTGCGGGCCTTCTACGCGTGTAGTACCAACATCAATTACCACCGCTCCTTCTTTCACCATATCGGCCGTAATCAATCCGGGCTTGCCCACCGCCGCTATCAATATGTCAGCGTGAAGCGTGTACATTTTAATGTCTTTGGTGTGCTTATGACAAATCGTTACTGTTGCTTTTCCTTCTTCCACCAACATCATACTAAGTGGTGCACCCACCAGTCGACTCGCTCCTACAACCACGCAATTCTTTCCTTCGGTAGGAATGTTGTATCGTTTCAATAATTCCATCACGCCAAAAGGAGTTGCCGGAAGCAGCAACGGGTTTTTAGAAACGATACTGCCAAAATTCCGGTTGGTAAATCCATCTACATCTTTATCCGGTCGAATTTTTTCCGTGATACGTTCAACGCTAATGTTAGCAGGCAAGGGCAATTGCACGATGAATCCATCCACATCTTCATCGCGATTTACCTGATCAATGTGTTTCATCAGCTTGTCTTCGCTGATGGTATCTGCAAAGCGCATCATAGTGTAATGAAAGCCAACTTCCTTACATGCCTTCACTTTAAAATCTACATACGTCTGACTAGCTCCGTCATCGCCAACCAAAATGATGGCCAGGTGCGGCACTTTTTTGTTTTGTGCTTTTCGCTCGGCTACCTTTTGCGAAATTTCCAATTTGATATCATTGGCTACTTTGCGACCATCGATGAGGGTATATGATGTAGTTTCTGTCATTGAAATTATTTGATTCTCCTTCGATATTGTTTTATAGGCTCTGTCACCATATTCTCAGTCTTATTCAATAAGTCTTCGTATTTTTTTATTTCAACATCATGATATTTAATTGCACTCTCATTACGCTTTCTTAAGCTGTCTAAGAAGGTCATCATTTCCTTTATGTTTTTAAATTTCTTTTTTCCTTGCTTCATAAAGAATCTATTTAAATGGATTCTTCTCCATATAGTTCAAAAAATACTTGTTTAATTTCGATTGCATTGCAATGAATTCTTGAAGTGCCATGATTGAGTGATCTTGCTTCTTTAAAATCATCTCGATTTTATTTTCAATCATCACTATTCGCTTCACCGTTAAATTCATTCGAGTATCAGACTTTGCCATTCGTCTTTCAATTGCATCCAATTGAATCAAAATATCGGAAAGAACCTCGTCATAATTTTTGTCCATGAACTAACTATTACTCTATTTTCAGCACCGCCATAAATGCTTCCTGCGGAATCTCTACATTTCCAACCTGACGCATTCTCTTCTTTCCTTTCTTTTGTTTTTCAAGCAATTTGCGCTTGCGCGAAATATCACCGCCATAGCATTTTGCTAACACGTTTTTGCGGATAGCACTCAACGTTTCGCGCGCTACAATCTTCTGCCCAATAGCAGCCTGAATTGCGACTTCAAACATGTGGCGTGGTATTAACTCTTTCAATTTTTCACACAACTTCCTTCCCCACTCCTGTGCTTTGTTGCGGTGAACAATAGCCGACAGTGCATCAATTTTTTCTCCATTTAGTTGAACATCCAACTTCACCATATCGCTTTCACGCAAGTCGATGAGATGGTAATCCAATGAAGCGTATCCCTTCGAAATAGTTTTGAGTTTATCAAAAAAATCAAACACAATTTCTGCTAATGGCATTTCAAACGTAAGTTCCACCCGGTCAGAGGTGAGGTAGTTCTGGTTTTTAATTTGTCCACGTCTGTCCATACACAAGCCGATGATCGGGCCAATAAACTCTGACTTTGAAATTATTTGTGCACGTATAAAAGGCTCTTCAATAAAATCCATGGTTGTAGGATCGGGCATTTCAGAAGGCGCATTAATGTCAATTACTTTCCCGTTGGTAAGCGTTGCTTTAAACTGAACTGATGGCACCGTAGTGATTACCGTCATATTAAACTCACGCTCGAGCCTTTCCTGAATAATTTCCATGTGTAACATTCCGAGGAAACCGCAACGAAATCCAAAACCCAGTGCTGCCGATGTTTCTGGCTCCCAAACTAAAGACGCATCATTGAGCTGAAGTTTTTCCATTGATGCGCGTAACTCTTCAAACTCTGAAGTCTCAACCGGATAAATCCCTGCAAACACCATTGGCTTCACATCTTCAAAACCTTTAATCGCTTCTCCCGGATTGCTTACCAATGTAATCGTATCTCCCACTTTAACCTCCTTCGCTACTTTAATGCCCGAAATAAGATAGCCCACATTACCTGCACTTATTTCATTCTGAGGAAACTTATCCAGTTTCAAGACCCCGATTTCATCAGCACCATATTGCTTATCTGCATTTACAAATTTGATCTGGTCATTCTTGCGCATGGTGCCATTGAATACCCGATAGTAAACTTCTATACCGCGAAACGAATTAAACACCGAGTCAAAAATCATTGCCTGCAACGGAGCTTTTGGATCGCCCTTTGGCGCTGGAATTCTTTGAACAGCTGCTTTCAGAATTTCTTCAATACCAATTCCCTCTTTTGCGCTAGCACGGATCACGGCATCTCGTTCGCAGCCAATCAATTCTACAATCTGATCAGTAACCTCATCAGGCATTGCAGCCGGAAGGTCAATTTTATTCAAAACTGGAATAATCTCAAGATCATGTTCTAGCGCCAAATACAAATTGGAGATCGTTTGCGCCTGTATCCCTTGGGCAGCATCGACTATCAAAAGTGCACCTTCGCATGCCGCAATTGAGCGGCTTACCTCATACGAAAAGTCAACGTGACCAGGTGTGTCTATTAGATTGAGTATGTATTCCTTTCCGTCCAGTTTATAGTTCATCTGGATAGCGTGCGATTTAATGGTAATTCCTTTTTCTCGCTCCAAATCCATATTATCGAGCACTTGCGCCTGCATTTGACGGTTAGTAAGGGTCCCGGTAAACTCCAAAAGCCGGTCGGCCAGAGTGCTTTTACCGTGATCGATGTGTGCTATAATGCAAAAATTGCGGATGTTCTCCATGCCAGCCATTCAGTTCCAAGTTAATTTAGCCGCAAAGGTAGAAAGAATTGAGCGCCTGAAAAATGTGAAAACCCCTTATATTTGATATAACCTAAACCTCAATCATTATGATTCTCTCACACCTCAATTATCTGGCAATAGCTGTCTCGGCGGTTGTCTATTTTGCTCTGGGAGCAATTTATTTCAATCCAAAAGTTCTGGGCACAACCTGGATGAAAGGTCATGCCTTATCGCCTCCAACCGAAGAAGAAAAAAAAGGAATGGGAAAACTGATGGCAATCACATTTGTCTATTGTTTTATCACCTGCATTGGCATCGGGTGTTTGATACAAATTATAAGGCCGTCCACCTGGTTGCTGGGAGCTAAAATCGGGCTGCTGGCTGGCATCTTTGCTTCAGTTGGTATAACCGTAAGCCACATGTACACAAGGAAAACTTTTTTACTTGGAATAATAGATTCAGGCTACCACTTAATTGGATCAATAGCAGCAGCCGTGATCCAGACTTTGTGGCTTTAGTCTGAAAATTACTTCAACAGTTTCTGTATATCCTCATCAGGCTCGATGTTGTTCATTTGTGCCAGGATTTGTTGCGAGCGCTGTATAACGTAAGGCGAAGGAGGCTGCACCCTGATTCGCTTGGGATTTGGAAAGCAAGCCGCAATCATTGATGCTTCAGTCCGGTTAAGTTTTTTGGCTGATTTATTAAAGTAAATTCTTGAGGCAGCCTCAATACCAAAAACCCCTTTGCCCATTTCGCTTACATTGAGGTACATTTCCAGGATTCGTTTCTTTCCCCATACAAGTTCGATCATGAACGTGGTGTAGGCTTCCAGGCCTTTACGAATCCAGCTACGACCCTGCCAGAGAAAAACATTTTTTGCAACCTGCTGTGAGATCGTAGATGCACCACGAACCTGCTTTCTTTTTTTAGTCTTCTCAGTTAAGGCATCCTTTATGCTATTAATATCAAACCCATTGTGATCGGGAAATAATTGATCCTCAGATGCCATAACTGCCAGCCGGATATTGGGTGACATTTCACTGTAATCAACATAATCTCTTTTCAATCCATTTCCGCTTATCCAGTTGGAGAGTTGGGTAATCGTAATTGGCGGATCGACCCATTTTAACATTATGATGTAGACCAGTTGAGTAACAAAAAGAATTAAAAAAACTTTTCGAATTCTCTTAACCCAGCGCTTTGCATTTTCTGAAACCATCGAGAATCAAATATTCACTCCACCAGAAACTTCAATCCTTTGGGCGTTGATCCAGCGCGCCTCGTCAGTACATAAAAAAGCCACTACGCTTCCAATGTCGTCAGTTTGCCCAACTCGGCCAAGAGCTGTGACACCGGCAAGATTTGATTTCATTTGCGGGTTGTTACGGATAGCCGCACTGTTGAAGTCTGTTTCGATCGGTCCGGGAGCAACCACGTTAGCGCGAATACCACGGGATCCAAATTCCTTGGCAACAGACCTGCTAAAAACTTCGATTGCTCCCTTCATTGAAGAATAAACAGAATAACCAGGAACACAAAAACGGTGGTTCCGGAGGAAATAAAAATCACTCCACCATGATCGTTTATGATGGGAATTGCTTTATGGGTAAGAAAATAAACTCCCTTATAATGAATATTCAATAAATTATCGAATGCCTCCTCGGTTACTTGTGAGATTGGAATGGTAGCTCCGGTTCCGGCATTATTAATCAGAAAATCGAATTTGTCTGCATTCCAATTCGATTTCAAAGCAGAAGCTATCTGACCTATGAAACTATCAAGCGATTTAATGTTTGCCATATCAACCTGTAGCGCAACCGCTTTCCGTTTCATCTGAACTATTTCACTAACTACTTTTTCTGCTTCGATTTTGTTGGTGTTGTAGGTCAGGATTACATCCAATCCTTTTTTCGCAAGGTTCAGTGCCATGTCCTTTCCCAATCCGCGGCTTGCGCCAGTTACAAGTGCTATTTTTGGTGCCATTGCCGTTTTGTTTAAAGAAACTGCCAAGTCTCAGTTAGTTCAAAATTAATCATGGTTTGTGAATGTAGCCTGTTCTTACACAATTTGCCAGTCAATTTATAAATCTGGCTGACAACAGTCCACCTGGAATCCATCATCACTCGTACTAAAGGCTGATTATTAATAAATCATACTTTTGGATGATGCTTTTTAGGTTGTTCAATCCTTGATTTGCCACTGTATTTGATAACCAAAACATCTTCTAATATGAATACTTTAAACGCCATTTGGATAATTGTCAGCGCCCAACTGAGTGGGCAGGATATCACAGCATCATTTCAAAATGAAAAGCTGGAAATAATGGACGGCGCTTATAAAATTTGGTCAGGTGAAAATATTTCCGATTCTGGGATTTTAAGTTATCCAAGCGGAAATGCTATGGATATCAAAGGAACAAATGGACCTAATAAAGGAAAGGTGTTCACGTGCATCTATAAAATGGAGAGTGAACAATTAACCATTTGTTACAACTTGGCTCAAAATGGAATCCGACCTACTGAATTTGTAACTACATTTGAAAATAAATTTATTTTAATCACTTATCAAAAGAAAAAATGAAACGAGTAACTGGCCTTGGCGGGGTTTTCTTCAAAACGAAAGACCCAAAGAAAATAAAAGAATGGTACGGCAAGCATCTTGGAGTACCTACCAATGAATATGGTTTCCAATGGATCGATCCGAATGACAAAGACACTAAAGCTCTTGCGATTACAGCCTGGAACCCGTTTAAAGATGATAGCAACTATTTCGCGCCAAGCGAAAAACAATTTATGTTTAACTACCGTGTGGAAAATTTAGTTGAACTACTAAAGGTGCTCAAAGAAGAAGGTGTGCAGATTGTAGGCGAAATCCAAGAGTATCCTTACGGAAAATTTGGGTGGATAATGGATCCCGAAGGAAACAAAATAGAATTATGGGAACCGAAGGATGACTGATTCTGACCTATCTATTTCTACCAACAAGATAATATATAATCGGGCCGAGCAACGGCAGGAAAACTACTACTATAATCCAGAGGATTTTCTTCTCTGTGTCTTTGTTGCTTTTAAGGATGTCCATGACAACAACGATATCCAAAATCAAAACCAATAAACTGATAAGGCGGCTCATAGTATTTTAGTTAGCGTCCAGGATTTTAAACAATTCATCTAAGTTAGGCGTGACAATGATTTCTGTCCTGCGGTTCTTTTGTTTGTTCAGTGAGTTATCATTTGAAGCCACGGGTGAAAACTCTCCTCTGCCCGAGGCAGCAATTTGATTAGTTGACATACCGGCCTTGATCAGAATCCGGGTAATTGATGTAGCGCGCAATACGCTCAGATCCCAATTGTCTTCCATGTATTTTGTTTTTTGCGAGATCGGTACATTATCGGTGTGGCCCTCAATCATCACATGAATGTCTTTCTGGTCTTTGATTGCCTTTGCCAACTGCTGCAATGCGCCTTCGCCTTTTTTATCAACTACAATACTTCCCGAGCCGAAGAGTAATTGCTCGGCCAACGACACATAGACTTTCCCGTTTTTCACTTTTACCGTAAGGTCATTTTCTTTGAAGTTCAGCAACGCATTGCTTATTCTGTTTTTCAAATCCTGAACGGCCTTGTCTTTGTTGGCAAGGACTTGCTCCAATTCTTTCACCTTCTTCTCTCGCTCAGCCAGACTATTGCTTAGTGAATCATTTGCTTTTCGTGTCTTTTCAAGATTGTCTTGTATTGCCAAAAGCTGGTCGCGCTGTTGGGCAAGATCCTGGTTGAGTTTGCCGCTTTTATTCAGTGAGGTTTTATAATTAGCATTCAATTTTTCAAACTCATTATTTAAATCCGTTAGTTTTTTATTTCCGGTTTGCAAATTTTGGGCTAGATCACTTGAGTCCTGCTTTAACTTTTTCAACGACTCATTAAGTTGTGCCAGGGAGGCATTCGCCTGATCAAGTTTTTTAGATTTATCTTCAAGTTCACCTTCGGCTTGCACTTTTTGTGCTAGCATGTCATCAAATTTTTTCTTGCTTACAATACAAGAATTAAAAACGAGAGCGATGACCAGATAGCTGAGGATGTGTGATTTCATAAGTTTAAAAAATGAGTTGAACAAAATTATCTATTATTCATTGGTTGGCAACTACACTTAACACTATCTTTCAATAAAAAGAATATGGAAGGCATGCTCAAACCCGGATCCTTCAATGGTAAAACTATTGTCATTACCGGAGGAGGCACAGGACTTGGCCGGTCGATCGGAAAATATTTACTTGAACTTGGCGCCAATCTGGTTATTACCAGTCGCAAAAAAGAAGTGCTCGACAAAACTGCATCTGAACTTGAGCAACAAACAGGCGGCAAAGTTTTGGCTGTGGCTTGCGACGTGCGCAAATACGAAGAGATTGAAAAAGTAATCAAGGAGACCGAATCACGCTTTGGCAAAATAGATGCAGTACTAAATAATGCCGCAGGAAATTTTATCAGTCCAACCGAAAGGCTCTCACACCGCGCATTTGATATCGTGGTTGATATCGTTTTGAAAGGTACTTACTACACAACACTTGCAGCAGGCAAGAACTGGATCGCAAAAAAACAACCCGGGGTCTTTCTAAACATTGTGACTACTTATGCATGGACAGGCTCGGGTTATGTGGTGCCATCGGCATGCGCCAAGTCTGGAGTGCTGGCTCTCACACGATCGTTGGCGGTGGAGTGGGCAAAGTATAACATCCGCAGCAATGCTATTGCACCAGGACCTTTTCCTACCGAAGGCGCATGGAGCCGTCTATTACCCGGTGACCTTGTGAAAAAATTTGATCCGGCACAGCGCGTACCGCTCAAGCGCGTAGGCGACCACCAGGAGCTGGCAAATCTTGCCGCTTATATGTTATCTGAATTTTCTGCCTATGTCAATGGCGAAGTTATTACTATCGATGGAGGTGAGTGGCTTAGAAACGGAGGCGAATTCAGCCACCTTGAAACTATTCCCAGCGAAATGTGGGATATGCTGGAAAAAACACGAGGGAAAAATTCCTCATGAAAAGTAATTGCCTCCCGATACTTTTCCTGGCCATTACTTTTTCAAGTGTAGCTCAAACCAATTGCAAACTTCGAAAAGACCAGGATAGCATTCGGGTTTACACCTGCAATACTGATACATCAAAATTCAAATCCATCCTGGCTGAGTTTTCAGTAAATACCACATTACCACAACTGAAAGACTTTCTGTTAAATTTTCCCAACTATACCACTTGGCAATACAATACTATAGAAGCTAAAGAAATTAAAAAGATCAACGACTCCGAGTCCATTTATTATGCGAAGATTGAAGCGCCCTGGCCGATAGAAGACCGTGACATGGTAGTACGGTTTCGAATAGTTAGCACTAAGGTTCACGAGCTTACCGTTACGGCCAACAGCGAGAAAAATATTGTCGCAGAGAAGAAAGGTTTAATTCGGGTGCCGTCATCACATTCTCAATGGCTGATAACTGAAAAGGGAGATAATCGGCTTTTAATAAAATATGCTATTCAAATCGACCCTGGCGGATCTGTGCCAGCATGGCTTGTCAATTGGGTTTGTGCGAATGCTCCGCATCAGTCATTTAAAGCGATGAAAGCTATTCTGGAAAAAAAGAAGTGATTAGTCATTCATTGCAAAATCAAAATCTTCAGTTCTGTAAACAGAAATTTTCTTACGAAGATCAGGATGCAATGGGTTGAGTAATAAATTATATTCTGAGGGATAAACCGAAATTGGAAGTCGGGCGGATGGCACGGCCAGAATAGGAGTTTTTTGTTGTAACAACCACATCTTACCGATCTCTTGTGTGGATGCAGGATGTGGCCTGTGTTGCCAATCCGATGGCAGCGTGTTCTTGTTTATAAAGATAATTTTACTATCTACTTTATAGATCACGCGGCACCAATCATGAAGACGTACATTCGTACCCATAATCGCCATCAACTCCGTGGTGCACAATGATAGATGAGAGGCAGTATAAATGATCGGATAACCCGCCGGGTTCCAACGCGCTGATGAGTTGCCAAAGCCCCAGGGATTCTTATGATGAGTCCGTGACATCACCCGATGAACGAATACGCTCATATCACATCACATTGCCAAACTGCACAGCCAGCAAAGTATCATGAATTAAATCCAGGCCAAACGGCTGCCCGAGTATTTGCTTTGGTGATTTTCCTCCGAGAGAAAAATTCTTCTCTGCAAACCAGGTTTTGAATGACTTTTCGTTTTTGAAAATTTCGATGCCGGTCTTTACGAGGTGATCTATTTTGGCCGCTCGCTCACTTGCTACAAGCCCGATTGCAGTTTGGTCATCCCAGCGTGAAAGTGTACGCGCCGAAACCCCTGCCACCTTTGCAGATTCTTCCTGAGATAAGCCAAGAAACAGAAACAGTGGCTCTACACGACCATACGTGAAACCATATTCGCCAAGGCTTTCACCAACACGGCCCCAAGAATCTTCCTCTAAGATGACGTAACCTATTCTTCCCTTGGGTTTTACCGGAGCGGAATCTTTAGTGATTTTTTTCATATCAGACAAATGACACATAAATATAAGACATTTGTCGAGGAATACAAAATAAAAACTCGTGATAATCTACAATCCAAAGGGAGACGCTACTGAATGACTAGGAAAATGGCCTAAAATCAGGCTACCTGCTTTTCGATCAAAAGCATGAGAATGTGAATGATCTTGATATGTACTTCCTGAATGCGGTCAGCATAGCCGTGGTGAGAGACTCGTAACTCCAGATCGGCTAACGGCGCAAGTTTACCACCGTCTTTCCCCGAAAGGATAATTACCTTCATTCCCTTTTCTTTTGCTGCCTCCGCCGCCCGGATGATATTCATAGAATTGCCACTGGTACTAAGCCCCAGCAGCACATCCCCCGACTTTCCAAGGGCTTCTATATAGCGGGAAAAAATAAATTCGTAGCCAAAATCATTGCTTACACAGGAAATATGGCTTGGATCTGATATACAAAGTGCTGGGATAGCTTTTCGGTTTTCACGATAACGGCCCGTCAATTCTTCGGCAAAGTGCATGGCATCACAATGCGAACCTCCGTTGCCGCAGGAAATAACCTTGCCACCGTGATTGATTGAATCTGCAATTATTTTTGCGGCTTGTTCGATCAGTACAAGGTTGTGCTCATTATTCATGAACTTCTCAAGTACATGAGCTGCCTGCTGTAATTCTGCTACTATTACTTCACGAGAATCCATTGGATCATTAAAGTTGTTTCGCCTTTTTGGCATCCGCCGAAGCCCACACAAATTCGGCCACTAACAAAATCAAACCGAGCAGTGCGCCATATTTAAACAAGCTTATTCTCTTAAACATATCAAACAAGAAGCTGAGATCATTCTGTTTGGATTCCATAAAGACCGTAAAAACAAAAATGGAAAGTTGATACAATCCAAAAATGGATAAGAAGATGATCCGGCGTGTGTTCATGCTTTTTTAATTAAGAAGGCAAACTTACTCTTTCGAATATATGTAAAAAATGCAATTCCAGTCAAAACCATGCATCAAATTCAGGCAGCTATACCGTCTTTTGGATGTCCACCAGCTTTTTGTATAACCCATTTTGATTGTTCAGGTTTTCATGTGTACCCCGCTCTACAATCTGCCCATGTCGCACTACCAAAATTTCATCAGCGTGTTGAATCGTACTCAGCCGGTGTGCAATCACCAATGAAGTTCGGTTTTTCATCAGGTTTGCCAATGCCTCTTGAACCAGTTTCTCAGACTCTGAGTCTAACGCAGACGTAGCTTCATCTAAAATTAAAATTGGCGGATTCTTCAACACGGCGCGAGCAATACTAAGTCGCTGCCGCTGACCACCTGAAAGTTTTGATCCTCGTTCACCAATAAAGGTATTATACCCATTTTCAGTTTGCATGATAAAGTCATGAGCGTTGGCAATCTTAGCAGCTTGTATCACGGCCTCCTGACTTAACTGAGGATTACCAAATGCAATGTTGTTGAAGATGGTGTCATTAAATAAAATAGATTCTTGCGTTACTACGCCCATTTGTTTGCGCAACGATTCAATATCATAATCGGTAAGCGATTTTCCATCGATACACACTTCACCATTCGTTGGATCATAAAAACGAGGAACCAGATCTGCGAGTGTGGATTTACCTCCGCCCGATGTGCCGACAAGTGCAATTGTTTTACCCTTCTCAATTTTTAGGTTAATGTTTTTTAAAACCAAATCTGACTCATAGGCGAAGGAGACATTCTTAAACTCAATTTCCCGTTCAAAACTTTTCAACTCAACGGCATTAGGTTTATTTTTTATGGCAGGCTCACTGTCAATCATTTCAAAAATGCGTTTAGCCGAAGCGGTACCTTTTTGCAAAGAAGTAATCCCATTAGAGAAATTCTTTGCTGGCTGAATGATTTGGGCAAAGACAGCAATAAACCCAAGAAAGACTTCAGGTTTCAATGAAGAACCGTTGCTGAGCACCATGTTACCACCAAAGAAAATAATCCCAGCAATAATCAGCACACCGAGGATTTCCGAAACTGGAGAGGCCAACTCGTTCTTGTACGACATCGATTTATTCACCTTGCGATAGTAAGCGCTTTCCTTTTCTATTTTATCGATGACAAAATCGCGAGCATTAAACGCTTTTACTACACGCATACCGCTAAAAGTTTCATCCAGAATATTCACGATACGCCCAAGCGATTCCTGACTTTCCTTGGCTTGACGTTTTAATCGCTTGATAATCTCCGCTAAAACTCCTCCTGTCAGTGGAAGGACAAGAAGCGTAAACAAAGTGAGCTGTGGCGATATAGTAAACAGTACAAAGAAATAGACAATGATAGTGATCGGCTCTTTCAATACAGCTTTAAGACTATTCATCACTGCATTCTCTACTTCCATCACATCATTGGTGAATCGTGATATCAAGTCGCCTTTGCGCTCAATATTAAAATAGCCGATATGTAAGAGCGATACTTTTCTGAAAATGTCCATCCGGATGTTCTTCACCAAATCAACTCTGATTTTTGTAGCAATTACCCGTTCGAGGTAGCGAAATAAATTGGCCAGCACTACGCAAACTACTATCAAGCCACATACGAATAGCAACGAATTCAATTCTCCGTAATCGCGCACTACTCCCAGATAATAATGATAGAAAGTGTCAACAATAAAATCAGTAGAAAAACTAAATGAGGGGAGAGCCGGAACAACTACAGCGCCATTGCTTTGCTTAAACAACGAGCTAAGCATAGGTATTACCAACACAATGTTGAATGCACCAAAGATGATCCCTAGAACGGAGTATAAAAAAAAGAACCCTAGCCGGCGACCAATGGTATTAGCATATGAAAGGATGCGGAGAAAAATTTTCATTAGGTCAGAAATCGTATGTACGCGCTGGAATATTCCACCGCAATGATACTGAAGTTATTGTAGAATTATTATTGTATAAAGCTACCGGGCTACTGCTGTGACGAATGGTAGCCTTGAAGTCAATAAATACATTGTGACGAACCATATACGATGCAGTCAAATCAAGAAACGCAATTGTGTTCTTAACTCCCTGACCTATCTTGTTTCCATAGTCCATCTGTCGGGTAGAATTGTTTTTTAAAATATCGCTGCCCCAATTCACTTTGGCTGTATCTCGACCTATTTTCGTGTAGAAGCTTTTAGCAATGAGATTCAACTTAGGTAAGGGCTGGTATCTTACAATGGCCACACCTTCCATGAAATTTGCTCCCAGCGGATGCGCCAACGGCTGGTTGTAGTTGCTGTAATTGCTGTACTGCGTGTCATGCGAGTAAGTGTACGGCTTCACAAGATTTGCTTCCAATTGTACATCAAGATTAGGGACGTTAAGCGCGTCAATATATTTTAAACCACCTTGCATTGCGAACTTATTTGCCCACCACCCTGTACCGGCCTTTAGTTCTTTTAATACAAATTCATCAATAACAACTTGTCCGTAAAATGAAATTCCTTTGGTTGCATTCCATTTAAAATCACCGCCCAATAACACATTGTCGGGGCTACCGCCTTGCTGTTCAATAGCGCGATAAAAAATAATAGGATTAAGGTAATTCAATTGCAGTGTATTCTTATTGATAGTATCCTGAGGCGTAAAAATCACCGATTCAAAAACACCCAAATTAAATTTCTTCCCAATGTTGATACTGGCATGGTGAAAGGCCATGAATTTTACCGGATAGCTTTTATTGGCGGTTGAGCCACCAGCGCTACCCATAGCGTTCGCTACAAGACGACTGATCTGAAAAAAATAATTGATGCGCCAGATTTTAGTATTCGCCCTTAGAAAAAGGTTAGGTGGTGAATAATCCGAAAGAATCAACGAACGAAAGCCGTTGCCTATAAAGGTTCTGTCGTTGCCAAACTGTACGTAAACATGTTTGGTGACATTAAAATCAATATAGCCTCGAGCTTGAAAAAAATCTACACCCCCATTTTTATATGTTTTCCAAAAACCTTCGTGTGGCACCACAAAAACGTTGTTTAGCGTAAGCGCATCATAAGCGTAGGCAGGAAGAATTTCCTGGTTATCGGTAAAGAACGTATAGAATCCAATTTTCCTGTCTATCATGCCACGAATCTCCACACCTCGCGAGTTGATATATGTGGATCGATTCAGCCTGCTGTCTTTGCCGGCACCTAAATACAACACCGGGCTCACATGCAGATCAAAATCGGGAACGTCTACTTTGGCCAGATCTGACTTCTTTTTATACATACCGAGAAATGGCTTCGCGCTGTTATTGGTCTCTGCCGCACTCCACTCCCAATTGTCGTTTCGCAAGTAGGTATAATTGAACCGATCTGCTGATGAGGTAAAAACATGGTCTTTCTTTTCAAGGGAATCAACAAATGCTACAATAGCCTTGCGTTGGAAAGGCCTGACTGCTGAGAAAATCTCTGAAACCACATGGCCGGTCTTTATTTCGTAGCGTGTAATCCAATGATAATAGTCTTCGTTGAGCGTGGCATTAGTGCTTTGGGCCAATGAGTCAGCCCAGTGAATAATCAGAAAAACGAATATTGCGATCCTTTTCAAAGTCTTGAGCTAATGTAAACAGGATCAAAATTGCCCATTTTATTTTGTTTTTGAGCTAAAACCAAAGGGTTTTCCCGGTTTGCACAAAAAATGAGCTGATCCGGCGTTGCAAATTTGTTCTATTTCCATATTTTTGCAGTCCTTTTAGAGAAAATATGAAAAAGAGCATCCATCCTAACTATCAAGAAGTTGTTTTCTGGGACACATCCAGCGATTTTAAGTTTTTAAGCCGTTCAACCAACGTGCCTAAGGAAAAAATCAAATTCACCGATGGTAAAGAATACCCGGTTATTAAAGTCGAAGTAAGTTCAGCTTCACACCCTTTCTTCACAGGCAAGAAAATGTTTGTAGATACTGCAGGTCGTGTAGAAAAATTCCAAAAGAAATACGGCAAAAAATAATATTGTTCTTAGCGTTTTATAGCAAAGGAACCTCCGTGTGAGGTTCTTTTTTTTGCCTTAACTTCACGCCAATTCATTTTATATGAACATTATCTTGTTTGACGATCCTTCGCTACGCATTCATCTGCTGCCGATTACCTTTACGCGACCAGTGGCAGGTATGCGTGTAGGAATACTTACGATCCGCGAAAAATGGGAAAGGCATTTTAAAACAATAACATCGTACAGCACTCAAGAATATCTTAAAGAAAAATTCCCGACAAAAATCACAGATGATAATCTTTGGATCAATGGAGCAATCTGCCCGGACGAACATCTTGTCAATGCTATAAAAAAACTGGAGTTGGGCGATGCTATCCATAAAAACTCAATGGTTTTGGCCGTGCGGACACACGAGGATGAATTGCCTGAGGTGATTTCCGGGAATAGCTCAGAGTACAGTCACGAAATTGTGTCGATCGACAGACCTTGGAAAATCTTTCAAAACTGTGGCAATCAGATTCGGTCTGATTTTAAATTAATTACGACAAACAGGAAATCAGCGGCCATCACGGACACTCACACACGCACCTATAACAATAACAATATTTTTCTAGAAGAAGGCGTAACTCTTCATGCTGCCATCCTTAATGCTGATAATGGCCCGATTTATCTCGGAAAAAATTCGCAAGTGCAGGAAGGCGCTATTATCCGCGGGCCATTCGCTTTAGGTGAAGAATCTATTGTGAACATGGGCGCCAAGATGCGAGCCGATACAGCTATTGGCCCGTTCTGTAAAATCGGAGGCGAGGTGAGCAATTCTGTCCTTTTTGGTTATAGTAATAAAGGGCATGATGGTTTTTTGGGAAACTCCGTATTGGGCGAATGGTGTAATCTTGGCGCCGATACAAACACATCCAACCTGAAAAACAACTACGACAATGTGAGGTTATGGAGCTATGCCAAAAATGCTTTCGTTGATATCGGCCAGCCCAATTGCGGACTCATCATGGGTGATCACAGCAAGAGCGGCATCAACACGATGTTCAATACCGGAACTGTAGTGGGCGTGAGTTCCAATATTTTTGGAGCAGGCTATCCGCGCAATTTTGTGCCGTCATTTGCATGGGGTGGAGCTTCGGGTTTTGTGACTTATCAGTTTGAAAAGGCTATAGAGACGGCCGAACGTGTGATGGCGCGCAGAAATATAGTTTTGTCAAACGCGGACAGGGGAATTTTAAAAAATATTTTTGACCAGACCTCAAAATGAATTTCTCTTCCATTCCTGGTCTCGAAGAAATAAAAACCAAACTCACTGGTTCCGTGCAATCGAATCACATTGCACACGCACTGCTATTCTCTGGCAAGCCAGGCTCGCTCAATCTTCCGCTGGCATTGGCTTTCGCTCAATATCTCCATTGCCAGAATAAAACAGGTAGTGACTCATGTGGTACTTGTGCCGCTTGCAGCAAAAGTTTCAAGTACATTCACCCTGATACTCATTTTGTTTTTCCACTCGGTAATATTAAAGGCGACAAAGACGAAGAGCGTTTCCGTTCAGAAATCCTGAAAACGTGGCGAAGCTTTCTTTTGGAGCAGCCATTTGGAAGTCTGGCACAATGGATTGCATTTTATGGTGGCGAAGACAAGCAAGCCCTTATTGCTCGCGAAGAAAGCCGCGAAATTGTACGCAATCTTTCACTTAAACCTTTTGAGAGTTCTAATAAAGTAATGATCATTTGGCTGCCTGAGTTTATGCACTCTTCCGCCGCCAATGGCATTCTAAAAATTCTCGAAGAGCCGCCGCCACACACTTTTTTTCTTTTGGTGACTAATGGCGCTGAACAATTAATGCCCACCATTTTGTCGCGTACTCAAATTGTACATGTGCCTTTGTTGGCCGACGAGGCTATTGAAGAATTCCTTCAAAAAAATTACTCGTTGAATGAAGATCAATGCCATGAAATCACGCAATTGGCAGAGGGTGATTTGAGCTTTGCAATTCAGCTTACCAACACCGAAGAAGATCACCATCAAACCAGATTCATTGATTGGATGCGGACCTGTTTCAAAAAGGATTATGTGAAACTCATTGGCCTTGCTGATGAATTTCATGAGCTCGATAAGCTGGCACAACGAAATCTATTGCACTATGGTCAGGGGATGATGCGCGAAACGCTGTTGCAAATTTCCGGTGCGACTTCCATTAGTCGTATAAAAGGAGCTGAAGAGAAATTCGTAAAGGATTTCAGTAAAATTATTAATGTTCCTAAAATTGAAGTTGCCAACCAACTGATCAATGAAGCAACTTACCATCTGGAGCGAAATGGCAGTGCCAAAATGATTTTCATGGACCTGTCTCTTCAACTTGCTAAAGCAATCAATCCTTAAATTTTTATTTTTGCCATCTCATTTACTTTCATGAAGAATTATTTTGTTTTCTCTTTGATGTGGATTGCTTTAATCATTGAAAGTCCTGCGCAGAAAAAAGATTTTGTCGTAACGATCAAGACCAGTGAAGGAGACATGGTGGCGATTTTATATGATGAAACCCCGAAGCACAAACAAAATTTTATTAAACTAGCTAAGGCACACTACTTTGATAGTTTGCTGTTTCATAGAGTTATAGCTTCATTTATGATTCAGGGTGGTGACCCTAATTCAAAAAAGGGAAAGACCCGCGAAAGTCTTGGCAACGGAGGTCCTGGCTACACAATCCAAGCAGAATTCAATCCGAAGTTATTCCACAAGAAAGGTGTTCTCTCAGCCGCACGATTGACCGATCAGCAAAACCCAAAAAAAGAATCGAGCGGAAGTCAATTTTACATAGTACAAGGCACCGTCATTCTTGATGAGAATGAATTAAAGTATGATCAGGCTAAATTAAATCAGGGTTTACAGCAATATATTTCTAAGCCGGAACACCGCTCTGCTTATGACTCTCTGGGCAAGTTATATTCTTCGGGCAACATGGATGCCTTCAAGAAAAAGGTTTTCAGCCTGGCTCCGCAGGTAGAGAAGGAAACAGGCATGAAGGTGACAAAAGATATTTCACCAGAGAAATTGCAAGCCTACACTACCGTAGGAGGAACGCCCTTTCTCGACAATGAATACACAGTGTTCGGTCAATTGATCAAGGGCCTTGACGTACTCGACAAAATTGCAGCAGTAAAAACAGACGGGTCGGATAGGCCGGTGGATGACGTGCGGATGATGGTGACAGTGCAAGAGTTATCCAAGAAGAAAATTACCAAGATATATGGGTATAAATATCTCCAAGTAAAAAAATGAAAATACTTGTTACAGGATGTAAAGGGTTGCTTGGCCAAAAATTAGTGGAACTCCTGGCTGCAGCAAAAGGTATTCATCTGATTGCTACGGCCAAATCTGAGCTTACTCATAGTCAGCCTATGCTTGAGTTCAACAGGCTTGACATCACTCAGCAACATGAGGTGGATGAGTTAATCTCAAAAACAAAACCTGAAGTAATCATCAATACAGCCGCCATGACTCAGGTTGATCAATGCGAAACTGAACGTGAAAAATGCTGGCTGGCTAATGTTACTGCTGTTGACTATTTGGTTGGAGCTTCTAAAAAGAATAACTCTCACTTGATTCATCTATCTACCGATTTTGTTTTTGATGGCTCGCATGGCCCGCTGGATGAAAATGAAAAACCAAATCCCCTTAGCTATTATGGGGAGAGCAAATTGGCAGCCGAAACATTGATTCAAAAAAGCAACATCGACTGGGCAATCCTACGAACAGTTTTGGTTTATGGAGTCACGCCTGACATGAGTCGGTCGAATATTGTATTGTGGGTAAAGAAGAGTTTGGAAGATGGAAAGAAAATTAATGTTGTGAATGATCAATGGCGCACCCCAACGCTTGCCGAAGATCTAGCCATGGGCTGTTACTTAGCGGCAACTAAAAAAGTCAAAGGAATATTCAATGTGTCGGGGGAAGAAATGATGACCCCTTATGACATCGCTATTGCAACCGCTGATTTCTTCAAACTGGATAAGTCATTAATTCATCAGACCGATTCAACCCAATTCACTCAGCCAGCAAAACGCCCGCCTAAGACGGGATTTATTATCGAAAAAGCTAAAAAAGAATTGGAGTATAAGCCACATACTTTTACAGAAGGGCTTGCGCTGATCTCGCGGCAAATAGCAGGCTTAAATTCCTAAAACGCCTTTTAGTTTAGCATAACCCGATTGGCTCAGCGGTATGCGCATTCCGTTTTTTAGCAAGACCACGTGATTGTCTTTTTCCATTGGTTCGATGCGCGTAAGTTCTTGCAAATTCAAAAGAAAGGATCGGTGCACTCTCACAAACTGAGACGGATCCAATGTCTTTTCAAAGTAGCTCATGGTTTTCTTCTTCAAATAGAAACCCTCAGCCGTGTGGATCTTTACATAGTCATCAAAAGCTTCTATATAAAATATGCGCTGCACAGGCAATACTACAATGTTCTGACCTTTTTTTACGACCACACGGTTGCTGCTTTCGGGTGAGCTTACGTCATCAATCAACGCTGAAGGTATATCATTCTTTTGCCACAGTCGCTTACTCATTGCTTTGTCAAAACGTTCCTTGCCAAATGGTTTTAACAGATAGTCAATAGCGTGTGCTTCAAAAGCTTTCATCGCATATTCGTCAAATGCCGTTGTAAAAATTACAGTGGGCGGATTATCAATCAGCTCTAGCATTTCAAAGCCATTGATCTTTGGCATTTGAATATCCAGAAAAATCAAATCGGGCTGGTGTTGTGCAATTGCTTTAACGCCGTCAAAGCCATCACCACACTCGGCCATTATTTGCACTTGAGAGTAACTCTTCAAATATTCTTTTACAATTCCCCGAGCCAACGGCTCATCATCTATGATTATTACTTTCATTTCAATACACAATTTATGGAGTACGATCTTCGCCTTGCGGAATTTTTATCGTCGTGGTAAAAATATTTTCATTCTTATTAATAGACAGCAAATCATGTCTGTAAAAAAGTAAAGCTAATCTGCGTCTCACCGATTGCAAACCAAACCCGGTTCCTGATTTGGGGCTTGCCGTTGCCGGGTCAAACGGATTTGTTATCTGAATGAGCAACATACCGTTATCCGATTTTGCTTCTATCCTTATCGTGACTTCACCAATCGTATCATATAATCCAAATTTGATCGCGTTCTCTACCAGCGGTTGCAAAAGTAGGGAAGGCAATTTCATTAAGCCGGTGTTTGCTTCAGCATTGATCAAAGTTATGAGCCTATGACCAAATCGAACTTTTTCGATATCAAGGTAAAGTCCAAGGTGATGAAGCTCGTCCTGCAGCGTCACCAACTGGTTCCCGTCTTTCTTGACAGTGCCACGCAAAAAATCAGAAAGCTGTTCAATCATTTTACGCGCCAGTTCCGGTTGAACCATCGTGAGCGAGCTTATTGAATTCAAACTATTAAACAAAAAATGAGGTTGCAACTGCTGGCGAAGGCTTGCTAGTTCTGCCTCGCGAAGCAGTTGCTCGGCTTCTTTAGTATGCAACTCCTGCTGCCGTTGTTCTTTCACATGAAACCAAAGCCAGCCCTGCAGTGCACCAGTGAGAACGGTGAGCCAGATCAGAACAAGACGCAGAGGCAATATGATGTTAAGGCTTTTTAAATAATTTTCGTCATCAGCCAAGTGCTTCATCAATTCGTGTAGAGTGCCTCCACACAATGCAGCCAAGGCCAGGCTTGCGCCAATAACATAAAGAATATTTTTTGGAGATAGACGATAATACTTAACCATCGTCACCATCACATATCCTGCCAGAGCCAGTACAATTGCTGTTGCTATTGAATCGATCGCCGATTCGCGCATAGCAAGCCCATAGTTTAGCATTACAAAAAATTGGACCGATGCCCATAAAAGCCACCAGCCCCCAAGCGCTACTCCGATTAAGAATTTCTGTTTAGCTGCCACAATTTAAAATAGAGGGCGATCATTCAATTGCATGCAAGCCGCCTGGTTATGAATATAATTGATATAATGGTTTGCTTCATCCATTTCACGTACCTGCGAATGAAGTTCCATGCCGTTTTTCCATTCTTTCACTGGCTGAAGATCGGCAACATTTACAAACTCCCAAGTCACCGGTCCGTGTTTCTGATTGATCACTGAGTCTTCCGAACTTATTCCGAGAATACGGGCATTGAGAAATGCTTCTTCAAAATTATCAGCTTCAATCAACCGCAGGTGCTCATCAAACTGCGGGCGTTGCATTCCTTTGCCTTTGATCTGAAAAACTATTTTTGCGATATACCAGCTCATATGGATTGCATTTAAAAGTTATAAATAATGACTTCGAAACTTAATAGCTTTTGATCTCGATTGATCCAAACACGACAGCACCTTTCAATACCAGCGTTTTGTTTTCTCCAGTCTCTCCAACATCACGTCTTTTATCTTCCACCGTTCCGAATACACAGTCCACATTCGACTGTATCTTCCAATGTGCAGGCACAATCAATTTGGTTCCGCCAAACACAATATTTACTTCTATGGTCGCTTTGCTGTTAAAATCTGCTTGTGAGAAGTCTATGTCATTGCCACCAAATACAGTGTTGATTTCGCCACCTTGAAAATCCTTTGACATGACTTTCTTCTTCGATCCTCCAAACACAGAATTAATTTCGAATGTATCATCGGTAGAATCCGATTCGATCGACCAACTCTTCCAATCACGTTTTCTCCTTCTTCGTGGTCGTAAGATCATCAACAAGCCGAAAAATATGATTGCCAATGGCCAGATGTATTCATGAATACTGATGTCAGTATAATGATCAATCACAAAAGCAGCACCTACAGCCACCATGATCATCCACGTACCAGGCCGGAACATTCTGCGAGCACCAAAGAAAAGCCCGATAACAATAATTAGTGTTTCCCAGGTAAGCGCCCAATCGGGAATATCGACTCCCATTTGACGGCTCAGTAAAGCTGCACCAACTACTACCAAAATCAACCCGGCAAAAGCACGGCCTGAGCGTGGTTCGATAAATCTGTCTTTGTCCTTGTCTTGCGTGTCCATGTCTTTTATTTTTTGAATTTATACCCAAATCAACGCACAAAAATGCAGACGGGCTATGGCTGATAGGCTGGAGAAGGCTTCTTGTCGGTGAATGCCGGATTGGCATAGGTGAATCAGGTTCTCTTTTAGAACTTATTATCAAAAATTGCATAGAGTTTTTCTAGCTGATACTCTTTCACTCGGTTGCATTTCAAGATTCACTATTTTTTATCAGTTGTTTAATAAAACATTTAACTTCAAGGCATAATTTTATACTCATGGCGCAAGGTTTACTCATAGATATGGACGGAGTTGTGTATGCAGGCGATAATTTAATCCCTGGTGCCGATCATTTCATACATCGGTTACTCAAAGACAACATTCCCTTCATGTTTATGACCAACAACAGCCAGCGCACGCGCATTGATGTAGTGCGCAAGCTGGACAGGCTGGGAGTTAAAGTATCCGAAACCCATGTGTACACCAGCGCAATGGCTACAGGTAAGTTTCTGGCAAGTCAAATTCCCAACGGCACAGCTTATGTGTTGGGTGAAGGTGGCTTGTTATCCAGTTTGCACGAAAACGGTATCTCGCTTGTAAACACCGACCCTGATTTTGTGGTATTAGGTGAAGGAAGAAATTTCACTTTAGAAATGGTGCAACGCGCTGTTGATATGATTTTGGCAGGAGCCAAATTTGTGATTACCAACCGCGACCCATCGCCCAAGAAAAAGGGATGGGATAATCTTGGAATTGCCGCGACAAGTGCTATGATTGAGGAAGCTACCGGCATCAAGGCATTTGTAGTGGGCAAGCCCAGCCCTGTGATGATGCGCTCGGCACGCAAAGCGTTGAGTTTGGAGACAGCAGAAACCACGATCATTGGAGATACTATGGACACCGACATTCGCGGCGGGGTGCAGATGGGTTACAAAACAATTTTGGTATTAAGTGGCATTACTAAAAAAGAAAACCTGGGCCGCTTTGCCTACAAGCCTGATCTGGTAGTGGATTCGATGAACGACATCAAACTTCCTCTTGCATGGTGGTGAGACTGCTTTTTGTTTGAAATGTTCCTGAAATATTCTTTAAGAGCGATTTAAGGCAGTCAAAGTCCAGGTTTCTTCCACAAACGAAATTTACTTCATTAGCTTCAGGGGTGGTTAACCAGTTAAAATGCTTTATGGAAAATGAAATTATCTTCACTATTTTAATGTCATGGCAACCAACACGCGGGTAATAGATCTTATAGTCAGTAATGCGCTTTCAATCACCATCACCATTGTTTTTGGTTACTACTTCTTATATGTAGGCGATAAGGAGCGAGAACCAACCTTTTACGTGGACCCCGTTCGAACGATTATTATTGACCAGGCCAATGCTGCCAATGCTCCTTTGCGGTTGCTCAAGCACAATCTCGATACCATTCACGCCGATGTGGCCTCGGTCAACTTTTATTTCTTCAATCAGGGAAAAGAGACTATCAAACAAGAGAATGTCTATGCGCCCATAAAAATAAAAGTGAAGAATGCTGAGATTTTATATTTCAAGATTTTGAAAACAGCCCGCGAAATTTCGGGAATACGCATATCAAAAGATACGGTGGATAATTCTTTGGTCATCAATTTTAAGGCTCTCGAAAAAGACGATGGTATTGTCGGACAAATCATCTTTGAGGGTGACAAGGATGCCGAAGTGACTATTGAAGGCGGTGTAGACCGCGTAAAAAGTTTCAGGACGGAGCTGGACACGATTCCGAAGATTTATTTCTTGATCGCCTTATTTACGTTTCTGGTTGCTGCGTACATCTACTTGTTGCTTAGCAAACGAAACCCCAAGTCAGTTCCTAAGCTACTTTTCTTTTTCTCTGCCCTTCCGGTAATCTATTTGCTGCTGATGCTTTACAAAGCCGATTGGTTTATCAACCACAAAGTGCCGGAAACGTTGCGCAACGAGCAATATGAAAAGCAAAGCAAAAAGAAAGTCTTCGAAGTATCCTCATGGTTTCGATAAAATTCGGATTACTCACCCTAAATACCACTACCTATGAAAAAGATTCTTAAGATTGTTGGCTATGTGCTGGCATTTATCCTCATTGCAGTTGCTGCCCTCCTTACTTATGTAAAAACTGCTCTGCCCAATGTTGGCGCGGCAACCGATCTTAAGATTGAATATACACCGGAGCGAATTGAGCGCGGAAAGTACTTGGCCAATAACGTCACGGTTTGCATGGATTGTCACTCTGCTCGCGACTGGACAAAATTCTCAGGGCCATTAAATAAAGAAACGTTTGGCATGGGCGGAGAGCGGTTTGATCAGAATGTGGGGATGCCCGGAATTTATTATTCAAAAAATATCACGCCCGAAGGCATAAGTCGCTACTCTGATGGAGAGCTCTTTCGTGTGATTACTACCGGTGTAAGCAAAGAAGGCAAGGCGCTTTTTCCATTGATGCCATTCACATATTATGGCCGTATGGATCCTGAAGATATTTATTCTATCATCGCTTATGTCCGTTCCCTCGCTCCTGTCAAAAATCAGGTGCCCGATTCGGAATCAGATTTTCCCATGAATTTTATAATTAACCTAATCCCCGAAAAAGCTAGTCCGCAAAAACGTCCCGACACTACGGATGTGTTGGCGTATGGTGCTTACATGATTAATGCAACTGCATGTCGTGAATGCCATACCAAAGCCGAAAAGGGGCAAATTATCAAAGAGCTTGCTTTTGGTGGTGGTCGTGAGTTTTTGATGCCGGATAAATCAATTATCCGATCGAGCAATCTCACACCTGATTTGGAAACCGGTATTGGCAAATGGACTGAAGAAGCTTTTATTCAGCGGTTCAAGATGTTTTCTGATTCCACCTATTCGCCTCCTACGGTTGCTGCCGGCGACTTTAATACAATTATGCCATGGATGATGTATAGCAAAATGAGCAGAAAAGATCTAAGCGCTATTTATGCTTACCTGAAATCGGTGAAAGCAATGGCTAATCCGGTCACCAAATATTCTCCGCCGGCAAATTAGTTTACAAGTTCGCTATTCAATCACGCTCTTCGTTCGCTACCCCATTGGGTATTCGAATTTCTACGATCACTTGAAGCGCCCCCGCTGTGATTGGAATTAGATTTTCTCGCACCGCCAGAGTTATTACGCTGTGGTGAATTAGAATTCCTTCTTTCGTTGTTTCCGTACCTGCGTTGCTGCGCCTGGCGTTGTGCAGGTTGAGGGCGTGGCATACCTACATGAGTCATATGATAAGGTTGGTCTTCGACTATGGGAAGCGACTTGCCAATTAACTTCTGGATGTCGCGCAAATATTCCTTTTCTTCTTCATCGCAAAATGAAATTGATTTGCCTATTGCTCCTGCACGACCGGTTCTCCCTATACGGTGGACGTATGTTTCGGGCACATTGGGCAATTCATAATTGATCACGTGCGAGAGTTCGTCAATATCAATTCCGCGTGCTGCAATATCAGTAGCTACCAATACACGAGTAATTCTTGACTTAAAGTTTGTCAACGCACGTTGCCTTGCGCTTTGCGATTTATTTCCATGAATCGCTTCGGCTTTAATGCCCGATTGCAAAAGATCTTTCACAACTTTGTCTGCTCCATGCTTGGTTCGTGTAAAAACCAACGCTGTCTCGATGGAGCGATCTTGAAGAAGGTGGTGTAGCAATTTTCTTTTATCCTTCTTTTCAACAAAATAAATTGATTGTTGGATGGTATTGGCCGTTGATGAAACAGGCGTCACCTCTACTTTTACCGGACTGGTTAAAATAGTGCTGGCCAGTTTTGAAATTTCGGAAGGCATTGTTGCCGAGAAGAAAAGTGTTTGCCTTTTTACCGGTAGTTTTGCAATAATTTTTTTTACATCATGGATAAAACCCATGTCCAGCATACGGTCGGCTTCGTCAAGAACAAACATTTTTATGTGCTGAAGATGTACAAATCGTTGATTCATCAAGTCGAGCAAGCGACCTGGGGTAGCAATCACGATATCCACACCCGAGCGCAACGCATCAGTTTGTGGTTTTTGTCCGACACCACCAAAAATTACGGTGTGTTTAATACGCAAATGCTTTCCGTAGGCAGAAAAGCTTTCACCGATTTGAATAGCAAGCTCGCGTGTTGGAGTTAAAATCAACGCTTTAATTCCTTGCGGGCCTTTTTTATAAAGTTCGTCCTGATGAAGCAATTGTAAAATAGGAATTGCGAATGCTGCTGTTTTGCCTGTACCGGTTTGAGCGCAGCCAAGTAGATCTTTTCTTTCAAGTAAAACCGGAATGGATTGCTCTTGAATAGGTGTAGGCTTAGTGTAGCCTTCGGTCTGAAGAGCACGCATAATCGGCTCTATGAGATTTAATTTTTCGAATGACATGTTTTGATAGTTGTGCGAGGCACGATGAAATGATAATTAGTAACGCCTCTGGTACAGTTGCAGCACGAAAGTGCTTTTTTACTTGAATTTCGAGGAATGATGCACAAAGATAATCAAATAAAGGCAGAAGCCAGCAATCTGCGAGGGTTTCAATGCAAACATTTGTGGAGTCCGTCAATAAATGCTTCACCTGTGAAGTGCAAAACGGATGACACGCGTGGTGCTTTCAGTTATTTTGAATCGATCATCAATGCGATGCCCAACTACCCATACAATTTCACTCGCTGACTCCAATACCGTAATCATTTCTTTGTCGGCAATTGAAATTCTCTCATCAACAAAAAAATCACTGAGTTTCTTTTTGTGGTTCATACCCAGTGGAAAAAAGCTATCACCTTGTTTCCATTTTCTCCATAGCAATGGAAATTGCAATTTATCAACATCGAGTAATGCGAGCGAATGATCCTTATTGATTTCCATCGATTTGGCCGCCCCAATGTCAAGAGTATATTTTCCACGCATCGCCTGAAGCTGGCCTTTTTCAATTATCACATCACCAACCTCATATACATGTTTTGAAATGATCAAATGTTCGCGATCGATAACCAATTCATAATTCAACGAGAGGAATTTTTTTCCGGGTTGCCCCCGAATGGATTTGACAACTTGAAGACATTGATCAATGTTGAAGCCGTACTCTTTGATTAAGTTCCAAAGTAATCCCGCTTCATTAGTGAATTCATATATTCCTTTCTTAGCCAAATGAATTTGCTCGTCTTTTCTGGTTTCAAATTTTTCTTTCCAATAAAGAATACCTAATGCGAATAGCTCGGTCGCACCAGAAGTCTTCTCGATTGATTCATGAAAAGAATTTTCGAGCGAAGGATTCACCTCCTTTAATAATGGAACTACTTGGTGACGAATAAAATTTCGTTGGTAGTCATCTGTTGCGTTGCTTTTGTCTTCGCGCCAAACAATGCAGTTTCCTTTGGCATACTGTTCAATTTCCTCGCGCCTGGCAAACAACATCGGCCGAATGATTTTTCTATTTTTAGGCGCAATGCCATCATAGCCTTCTAACCCAGCGCCTCGCGAAAAATTCAGAAGCACCGTCTCAATCGAATCGTTTAAATGATGAGCAGTCGCGATAAGATCAAAATGATGTTCGTCGATTAATTCATTAAACCACACATAGCGCAAGTTGCGGGCAGCCATTTGTATTGACAATGATTTGCCTTCAGCATACTGGGAAGTCTCAAATCTTTTGGTATAAAATGGTATTGAAAGTCTTGCACAACTTTCCTCTACCAATTTTTCGTCCTCATCCGATTCCCTTCCGCGAAGTTGAAAATTGACATGAGCCACTCCTATCTCATATTCACACTCACGAAACAGATTTAGCATTACCATCGAGTCGATTCCTCCACTCACAGCCAATAGAATTTTATCTTTGCGGGCGCAGAGTTTTTTCTCAATGAGATAATTTAGAAAAGCCGTCTTCACCTTGCTTATGCCATCTTGCCTTTGGCTTCAATACACCAAAGTAGTTCGCCAATAAAAGTATGCGCGCGTTTATCAGCAGATGCTTTATCCATCGCATTTCCTTGCTCATCAAACGCTTCCTGGGCTTTCGGTACCGGGAACATAGCAGGCACTGTCCATGCACGAATTTTCCACAGTGTAAACTGAAGCGAAGTTATTACTTGTGTTCCACCAAATGGCCCGTTTGAGGCAGTAGAAATAGCAATCGGTTTTCGATGCCACTCATCGTACAGCAGATCAACAACATTCTTCAAACTGGCTGGATAGCCACCGTTGTATTCGGGAGTGACGATAATTACTCCGTCGGCTGATTTTATTTTGTCAGCAAACTCCAGTGTGGCTGCAGAAGGATTAGTCTGAAACTTCAACCGTTCATTGAAAACAGGAAATTGATATTCATTCAAATCGACTATCTCAGCAGAGCCCAGATTATTTTCCGTCAGGAATTTCTTAAAGTATAAGGCCACTCGGTGGCTATTGCGGCCTGTGCGAACACTGGCAGAGAGAATGGCTATTTTGGGCATATGCTTATTATTAATGATCCTGTAAAAATAATCGTTTACAGCTTAACCATTTCGCGAATAAAGAAAGCGATGTCAGAAAAGAAATATTTAATTTGCATAAAACACATGTTTATGAAGTTGCCATTTACTCTTGCCTTTATTTCAATCCTCTTTCTTCAGGCGGCGGCCCAAGAGCCAGATCAGCCTAACGATTTTTTGACGAAAGTATTCTATAAAGAACGGAGAGAAAAATTGAGAGAAAAATTGCCAGCTAATTCCGTAGCAGTCTTTTTCGCCAATCCGGTGCGCAATAGAGCCAATGATGTAGAATATGTCTACCATCAAGACCCCGACTTTTTTTATCTCACCGGTTACAAAGAGCCTGATGCTCTTTTGTTCATATTCAAAGAGTCTCAAACCTCCAGCAACGGAACGAAATACGATGAAATCATTTTTGTGCAACCTCGCAATGAGCGCGCCGAACAATGGACCGGCCGCAGGCTTGGCGACAACGGTGTGAAAGATAAACTTGGTTTCGAGCAGGCATTTAACAATTCGGAGTTCAAACGTTATAATGTCGATTTCTCTAAATTCACTTCTATTCTTTTCATGGATTTTCAAAACGATGTGCGTAATAATCCGCGTGACTCATCTGATATGTATGATTTAATAGTGCAGTTTAAATCAAAGACGCATTATCCTGAAAAGAATAATCCCACATTGGCTGTAGAGCCAATAAAAAATAATTTGGATGCAAATTCTCTTGAAGGGATCATGGACAATTTGCGCGGCATCAAAACCAAAGAAGAACTAGATATGATCCGTAAAGCAGTAAAAATCTCTTGTGCCGGTCAGGTTGAAGTAATGAAGGCCATCAAGCCGGGCATGAGCGAGCGAGAGATTGAAGGTATCCATGAATTTGTTTTTAAAAAATATCAGGCCGAAGATCTGGGTTATCCGTCTATCGTTGGCGCAGGCCATAACGGTTGCATTCTACATTATATTGACAACTACAAGCCGAGTGTCAGCAATAAGGAATTAATATTGATGGACTTAGGTGCGGAGTTCCATGGCTATACAGCCGATATCACTCGCACTATTCCAGTAAACGGAAAATTTTCTCCCGAACAAAAGCAGATTTATGAATTGGTTTTAAAAGCCCAGGAAGAAGCAATGAAAGTTTGCAAAGCCGGTGCCCCGTTTGGCGACTTGTACAAAGCTACGCGCGATGTAATCAACAAAGGATTAAAAGAACTGGGTATCATTCAAAATGAAACCGACAAGCATAGATATTATCCGCACGGCTGTTGCCATCATATCGGGCTTGACGTGCATGACCGAGGACCTTATGAAACTTTGCAAGAGAACATGGTAATCACTATCGAACCCGGTATTTATATTCCTGACAACTCAGCTTGCGATAAGAAATGGTGGGGTATAGCTGTACGAATAGAAGATGATTATCTCATCACCAAAGATGGTTACGAACATCTATCATCCTCGGCACCTCGTACCGTGAAAGACATTGAGGCAATGATAAAACTGCCAAGCGCACTTGATGATTTTGTATTGCCCGAGTTGGACAAGAAGAATTAGAGTCGCTACTACCTCAAAGAGAAAGATCTGATCTCTTCGCTTAACAATTTGTTAATATCACTTCTTTTCGGAAAATTGAATGCCAATTCATTTCCACATACTCCATGATCAAAATCTTTCGAAGCCTCAAGCTCATCATCAATTATAAGACATTCATTTTAACAGCACTGGCGGTACTTTCCAGCTATGTCTGTTTTCACTTTGGCCTTACGGCAAAATTTCCCGACATGCTCATCGGCATTGCTATTGTGTTTCCCGTGGTGTTCAGCATTGGCTCAGCATATACACGGAGAGAAACGGCATTGCAACGACTGTCAGATTTCAAGGGGCATGCCATTGCTATTTACTACGCTTCACGCGATTGGCCTTCCAATAAAGAAAATGATTTAGCTACCAAAGGGCGTGCGCTTTTAACTGAAATGTTGCTAACACTGAAAACAATGCTCAAAGCGGAAAGTAATGCTGTGTGGGATGAACATGAGAAAAAAATTTACGATCTCTTTTCAAAACTTTCATCTCTCACGATGGAGTTTCGCAATCATGGTGTACAGAGTGGTGAGATATCACGTGTAAGTCAGTATATTAGTAAGATGATTATCGCCTTTGACAACATGCGTATCGTTCATCGTTACCGCACGCCAATCACCCTTCGGGCTTACAGTAAAGTTTTCATTTATACATTCCCGATTATTTATGGCCCTTATTTCGCCAGCACCTTTCATGATTTCTCCGCACAACTTGAATATGTGATGCCCATTCTATACAGTTTCATTCTCGTGAGTTTGGATAATATTCAAGATCAGCTTGAAAATCCGTTTGATGAGGTTGGCGAAGACGATATTGTTATTGAAGAGGAAGAAATGGCCATATTTCTTTCATAGGCCGATCGAAGATTCAGATTAGTCTTTTATCAATTCAAATTCAACCCTGCGGTTAAGCTGCTTGTGCTCGTCTGTAACTTCTTCTACAATATGATTGGCACTTCCATAGCCAATAGCTGTGATACGAGAGCCGTCAATTTTAAATTCGTTGATCAGATAAATACGAATGGCATCGGCTCGTTCTTGTGAAAGCCTCAGGTTAGTTTCTTCATTACCTGACGAATCGGTGTGGCCCGAAATCTTAAGTTTTTCTTCAGGATGGTCAATCAAAAAATTTCCAACCTTCGCCAGGTCATTATGCATTGACACCAATATCTCCGATTTGCCGTTTTCAAATTCCAACGACTTAAAAGCAATCTTACTGGCAATCGGTTCGGCCACGTGATTAACCTGACGATCTCCTTCCATAAAAAAAAGTTCTTCAATCCGAAAGAAATCATCCCCTTGAATTATCAACAAATAATTCCTTTTGTTGATCAGGCTAAAATCATAAGAACCATCTTCGCGCAGAAACTTAGGCGCCACCTCAACACCGTCATCCAAATCAACTACCGACACGATTCCTTTCACTGGTTTACCTGAAGGATCTTTCACATGACCATTCAATTTCGCGATAGCTTCCGGGTGTGCCTCCATCGGAACGGGGAATGAAAATAAGTCGAGGTTTTTAATGTCATTTTCTGATGAACGTGCATAGTACAGATCATGACTTTTCGAATCAATAGTAAAATAATATTCACTGCCTGCGCCATTTACTAATGGACCAATGTTTTGTGGCTCGCCCCAAGTACCATTTCTTTGCCGGTACGATTTATAAATATCGAAATCGCCAAAATTGATCGGCTGCCCATCCGAACTAAAATAAAGCACATTGAACTTATGATGGAAAAAAGGACTGACTTCACTCTTAGCAGTATTGATAACCGGTCCAGCATTTTGCGCACGAGTCCAGTTTCCTTTTTTATCTTTCATCGAAAAATAGATATCTGATAAACCAAATCCGCCGATGCGATTACTCGCAAAAAAAAGTGTGTCGCCACTGTGGCTTACAGACGGATGTGATTCCCACCCTTTGCTGTTGATGTTTGGGCCAAGATTTTTGATGTCGCCCCACGTGCTGTCCTTTTTAAGTTGCGCCACATACAAGTCACAGTTGCCAAACGAGCCAGGCGCATTGCATCGGGAGAAAAATAAATATTTTCCATCGAGGCTCAAGCAAGCGGAGCCCTCATTGAAACCGGTGTTAATAGTTTTGAATTCTTCGGCTGTAGTCCATGCGCCGTCAACTTTCAGGCTGAAGAAAATATCTTCATTGTAAGCTCGCTGTGGATGTGCATTACGCTTGGATGTGAAAAGCAAAACATAATCTACGTTACCAATTGCAGGGCCGTAATCCTCTTTTGCAGAATTGATATGGTCGCCCATCGGTTCCAGCACTGAATGAGGTGGGCGAAGCGTGTCGATTTCTTTCCGGTAGTTGACGAGCTCATAATAGTGTTCGAGCGGCACATAATATTCTTTCTTATCCGTCTCTACTGAATCGTATTTTTTGTAAAGATCATTGACATTAATTCCCTGCTGATGATGTTTTACTGCAAGTCTGTACCACAAAGATTCGTCCTTTGGTCCGAATTTCTCCGCGAGTTGCGCCAGCTTCCAAAGCATGGGTACATTTTTAGAAAAATTATCGATTCCAAAATTCTTTACATAATCCTTGAGAGCAACGTACATTTCCTGTTGGTTATTGGCTGCTTCCAAGTCTTTGATATGTTTGATTTTAGCTACATCAGAATAGAACCTAACCAAGTTAGTATTCGGAAACGCGAATATGTCAGACTGACCGAAAGAGGTCGTTGAATCTTTGAGCTGAATCACCTCAGCTTTTTTCGTTTTCTTTTTCTGAGCGAAACAATCTTGGCAGGCAAGGCACAAAACACCAAAAAACATACCTGCTAAAAAGGTTTTCACGTTGATCTGTTGTTCGATCATGTAACGAAAAGTGGCTGAAAAATGTGTGATTAGCAAAAACTTTAATCCCGGGTCAATTATTGGCATACCGATTGACCCTTAGTGAAGTCTTTACAATTTTAATAGGAGTCGCACTTTTTTTGTGTCAAATTGGCACTCATTTATGTTTAAAGAAATAGCAATATCACCAATGGAACAAGAGGAATCGGAAGAGCTGATCCAACTTATCAATCCTGAAAAAGAGATCGATATTCGCCCGGAAGATTTGACTGATGAGCTTTCCATTTTACCAATAAAAAATACTGTATTGTTTCCCGGAGTCGTTATCCCGATTACGGTTACAAGACAGAAATCTATTCGCCTGATAAAAAAAGCGTATCAAGGCAACCGCATTATTGGTGTTGTGGCACAAAAAAATAAGCAGACCGAAGACCCAGCCATCGAAGACCTTTGCCGCCTAGGCACGATTGCACGAATTATTAAGATGCTGGTGCTTCCGGACGGCAACACTACAATTATAATACAAGGTAAAAATCGGTTTGCAATCAAAGAATTTGTAGGCGAAGAGCCTTTTATTACTGCCCGAGTAGAGATGCAAATTGAGCCCGCACTGGATCTTAAAAGCAAGGAAGTCGAAGCACTCGTACAATCGCTGAAAGATGCTGCATCTAAAATCTTAAAACTTAATCCTGACATTCCACAGGAAGCGCAAGTAGCACTCGACAATATTAACAGCACTGCATTTTTGGTGCACTTCCTTGCTTCCAACTTAAATGTGGAAGTTGCAGACAAGCAAAAAATTTTAGAGGTCAGCAATATCATCGACCGGGGTACTTTGCTGCTGCAGTATATGCTGAAAGAAATCCAGATGCTGGAGATCAAGCATGAAATACAAAAGAAGGTTCATACCGATATCGATCAGCAGCAGCGCGATTATTTTTTGCGTCAACAAATTAAAGTGCTGCAAGACGAGCTCGGCTATGACGGGCCTGACAAGGAAATAGAAAAATTGCGCAAGCGTGGCGCAGAAAAGAAATGGCCGAAGGCCGCCGCTGATCATTTTAATAAAGAACTGGATAAACTGCAGCGTACCAACCCGCAGGCTCCTGACTTTCCGTTGATGATGAACAATGTGGAGTTCATGCTCGACTTGCCATGGGAAGAATACACAGTGGATGATTTTGACTTGAAGAAAGCCAAAAAGATTTTAGATAAAGATCATTTTGGATTGGAAAAAGTTAAAACGCGTATCCTCGAATACCTCGCCGTATTGAAATTAAAGCAGGACATGAAAGGACCGATCCTTTGCTTGTACGGCCCTCCGGGTGTAGGGAAAACCTCACTTGGCAAATCCATTGCTAAATCGCTTGGCAGAAGTTACGTGCGGATGTCTCTCGGAGGCGTGCATGACGAAGCTGAAGTGCGCGGCCACCGCAAGACGTACATTGGCGCAATGCCTGGAAAAATTTTGCAAAACATAAAAAAGGCTAAATCATCAAATCCGGTTTTTGTACTGGATGAAATCGATAAGGTTCGTTCCGATTTTAGAGGAGACCCTTCTTCCGCTTTGCTTGAGGTCCTGGATCCTGAACAGAACAATGCCTTCGCCGACAACTACCTCGAAGTAGATTATGATTTGTCTAAAGTATTATTTATTGCTACCGCGAATGCCCTTGATACAATTCATCCGGCACTGCGCGATCGTATGGAGATTATTGAGCTCACGGGCTACACGGTAGAAGAGAAATTACAGATTGCATTGAAGCATTTGATCCCCAAGCAAATTAAAGAGCATGGTCTGGTTTCAGCCGATGTAAAATTTTCAAAAGAAGGTGTATTGAAAGTGATCGAATCCTATACCCGCGAATCGGGAGTGAGAAGTTTGGAAAGAAAAATCGGTTCAGTCGTTCGCAACATTGCCAAGTCAAAAGCGATGGATGAGAAAATATTGGATGAGATAACACCAAAGGAAGTAATAAAAATTTTAGGTGCAGAAATTTTTGATGAAGAAATGTACCAGGGCAACGATTTTGCCGGTGTAGTAACCGGACTTGCCTGGACACAAGTGGGTGGTGATATTTTATTTGTTGAGTCGAGCCTGAGCCGTGGCAAAGGTACACTTACCATCTCAGGCCAGCTTGGCGATGTTATGAAGGAATCGGCGACTGCTGCACTTTCGTACCTCAAAGCCAATGCCGCTTCGCTGCAGATCGATCATCGCATTTTTCAGAACTATGATTTACACATTCACGTGCCTGCAGGTGCAGTACCAAAAGATGGTCCATCGGCGGGGATAACCATGTTGACTTCGTTGGCTTCAATATTCACGCAGCGAAAAGTAAAATCGCAGACGGCTATGACCGGCGAAATTACATTGCGGGGGAAAGTGTTGCCTGTAGGTGGTATCAAAGAAAAAATTCTGGCGGCCAAGCGCAGCGGTATTAAGGAGATTATACTTAGCGCAAAAAACAAGCGCGACATTCAGGAAATTGAGAAGCCTTACATTAAAGGCCTTTCGTTTCACTATGTCGATTCAGTGGATCAGGTTTTGAAATTGGCTTTGCTAAAAGATAAAGTCGCCAAACCGTTGACATTTATTTTGCCCGAGGGCAAGGCGTAAATACGTTGTTTGTTATTAGTTCATCATTTAACAGAGTTGACTGATAACAAATTGACTTAACTATTAACTACTATTTGATAATGCTTAATTCAACATACTTAACACCTCAACAAATTGTACAGGAGCTCGACAAATACATTGTAGGGCAGCAGGAGGCGAAGCGCAATGTGGCGATCGCATTACGTAATCGGTGGAGGCGAATGAATGCCGAGCCTGAAATGAAAAATGAAATCGTGCCCAATAACATTTTGATGATAGGCGCAACTGGCGTGGGGAAAACAGAGATTGCTCGCCGGCTAGCCAAGATTGCCGATGCTCCGTTTGTAAAAGTTGAAGCTTCCAAATTCACCGAAGTAGGCTATGTAGGTCGCGATGTTGAAAGTATGGTTCGTGATCTTGTAGAGCAGTCAGTAAACATGGTAAAGACTCGCAAAAAGGAAGAAGTAAAAGAGAAAGCAGCACAAGTTGTAGAAGAAATAATTTTGGACGCACTTATTCCGCCGATGCGTAAACCTGCCGGTTTTGCCGTAGCGCAGATTGACGAAAATGACTACACCGAAGCTCCAAAAGATGATGTAGAATTAAATGAGCGGACTAGAAATATTTTCAGAGAAAAAATTCGCAATGGCGAATTAGAAGAACGGAAAATTGAAATCGATATCAAGCAAAGCGGAGCTCCAGGCATAGGAATGATCGGTGCCGGTATGATGGACGAAGTGTCGATGATGAACTTGCAGGAGATGCTCAGCGGCATGATGCCTAAGAAGGCGAAGAAAAGAAAGCTTACCGTTGCTGAAGCACGAAAGGTGTTGCTCGAAGAAGAAGCAGCTCGCCTTATTGATATGGACGAAGTAAAAGAAGAGGCTATCCGTAAGGCCGAAGACGCTGGGATTATTTTCATTGATGAGATCGACAAGATTGCGTCCGGAGGAAAAAAAGGCGGTGGTGGGCCCGATGTGAGCCGCGAAGGAGTTCAACGCGATCTGCTTCCTATTGTTGAAGGCAGCACGGTAAACACGAAGTATGGCGTGATTAACACAGACCATGTACTTTTTATCGCTGCCGGTGCATTTCATGTAGCAAAACCTTCGGATTTAATTCCAGAGTTACAGGGACGTTTTCCAATTCGTGTAGAATTGAACAGTTTAACAAAAGATGATTTTGTAAGAATATTAAGCGAGCCGAAGAATGCGCTCACACGACAATATCAGGCATTACTTGGATCAGAAGATTTTACAATTGCATTCGATGCAGATGCCATTGCCGAAATTGCCCAGACTGCTTTTGATATCAATGCCGAGATTGAAAATATAGGTGCACGCAGGTTGCATACCGTGATGAGTAAATTGCTGAATGAATTCCTATTCAATGTCCCCGACAATATTTCGCAAAAGGAAATCAAAATCACGAAGGCACTTGTGAAGGAGAAGCTCAGCGGTTTGATCAAAAACAAAGATCTAAGCGAGTATATTTTGTAATCGACCTTCATCATTCTTCTGTAGCAAAAGACCATCCATATTCCTAATTTTAGGATTATTTCTATTATGGAAGCTTACGGAAAAATTCTTCTTATTGCCATGCCGGCATTTTTGTTTCTGGTACTGTTTGAAAAATGGTGGGGCTGGCGTAAAGGCAACGATACGGTGCGTAGTAACGATATGATTTCCAGCCTCAGTTCTGGCGTTACCAACGTAACAAAAGATGTTCTTGGCCTGAGCATCGCTATAATCTCCTACGAATGGCTCGTTGATAAAATTGCAATCGTTCATGTTCAGGCTACTTGGGCAGTTTATCTGATTGCATTTGTCAGCCTCGATTTTGCTGGCTATTGGGTTCATCGTATTTCGCACGAATACAATTTGTTTTGGAACAACCACATCATTCATCACAGCAGCGAAGAGTTTAATTTAGCGTGTGCACTTCGTCAAAGTGTGTCCGTAGTGGTGAAAATTTTTGCGTTGTTTCTCTTGCCTGCAGCTCTGTTGGGCGTGCCCGGTCAAGTCATTGCCATCGTAGCTCCTTTGCATTTGTTTGCTCAATTCTGGTACCACACACAGCACATCGGCCGGATGGGCTTTCTCGAGAAAATTATTGTTACACCCTCACACCATCGGGTGCACCACGCCATCAATCCTGAATATTTGGATAGAAATTATGGGCAGATATTTATTTTTTGGGACAAACTGTTTGGCACTTTTCAAGAGGAAATGCTGGACGTGCCTGCTGTGTATGGAGTAACGCGGCCTGTGCAAACGTGGAACCCTATCAAAATCAATTTTATCCATTTGTGGTTGTTGATCAAAGATGCATGGTATACCAAGGATTGGAAAGACAAATTACGAATCTGGTTTATGCCCCTGGGCTGGCGACCACAAGATGTAGCCGAAAAATTTCCTGTATACAAAATCAAAGACGTATACGCATTTGAAAAATATGATCCCAAAATTTCTCGCGGTCTGCTCGTCTGGAGCTGGGTGCAAATGATCACAATGCTGCTGCTGGTGAGTTACCTGTTTGGCAACATTGCTCAGATAGGGGCACCAGGTATGTTTTGGTACGGCGCTATCATTTTCCTATCGATCTACGCTTACACCGAACTGCTTGACCGAAGTAAATATGCTCTCGTATGGGAGATATTGAAAAATGCATTGGGCCTCTCAATTATATACATTCAAAAAGATTGGTTTGGTGCTAGTGCGCTGATTCCGGGTGTTCAATACTTCCTGATTACTTACTTCATATTTTCAACTGCCTTGTGTACATGGTGGGTTTATGAAAATGAACGAGAGGCTAGCCCTCAATCGCTGCCCGAACAGGAATTTCTAAGAAGCAAAGACCAGATGAGGGAAATCTAAAAATCCTTAGCTTTGCCGTTTATAAAAAACGGAGATAGCCATGTGGGATAAAGTCGCTGCGTTCATTATACGCTACCGGTTGCCATTGATTGTCATCATAGGTCTCATCACCATTGTGATGGGATATTTTGCTTCTAAAGTAGAAATGAGTTACGACCTGGCGCGCACTGTACCAGCCGATGACCCCGAGATGATTTTCTTGCAGCAATTCAAAAAACAGTTTGGTGAAGATGCCAATATCATCGGAATCGGAATTCAGGACAGCTCGATTTATTCGCTACAAAATTTCAACCACTTCCGTGAACTGAATAAGCGAGTGAAGAAGATTCCGGGCGTAAACAACGTTTTGAGTTTAACGGAACTTAAGATCATTCGTAAAGACACCGCCCATACACGTTTTCATCTGGACGCTCTTTTTCCAAAAGAAGTAGGAAGCCAGCACGAGCTGGATAGTTTGATGGGCGTATTGCATACCCAGAAATTCTACATGGGCCAACTCGTGAATGAACACAATGGCGCCACGATGATGCTGATATCCGTTCAAAAGGAAATTATGAACTCTGCCAAGCGTGTAGAGCTAACTCAACACCTGGTAGAGGCGGGTGATGGATTTACAAAAACAACCAGTATCAAACTGCATTATGCGGGCCTGCCGTTCATCCGCACACTCATGGCTACAAAAGTGCGGCAAGAGATGCAATTTTTCCTTTATCTCTCAGCTATCGTCACAGGCTTGATTATGTTTTTCTTTTTCCGCTCAGTTCGTGCAGTGCTGTTCTCAATGATTATCATCGGCATCGTGGTGGTTTGGGTAATGGGCACGCTTACCCTGTTCGGATTCAAGATCACATTGCTCAGCGGACTTATCCCGCCCGTGATCGTGACTATCGGCATTACCAATGCGATTTATTTATTGAACAAATATCACCTCGAGTATTTTAAACTGAAAAGTAAGCCTGATGCAATTGCCATTGTAGTGAGAAAAATGGGTCTGGCTATGTTTCTCACTAACCTGACTGTAGCAATTGGTTTTCTAACCCTGCTCACAACAGATATTTTACTTCTTCGCGAGTTTGGTATTGTCGCTGGCATTAACATCATGGCGCTGTTTGTAGTAAGCCTGATTATGATTCCGGCAGTTTTTTCGTGGCTACCCGAGCCAACCCCAAAGCACTTACGGCATTTGGATTTCAAAATTATGGGTAAGTTTTTGCAACTCAACGACCTTGTTGTACACAGAAACAGACCTGCTATTTATATCATCTCTGTATTACTTGCTATTTTTTCTGTTCTGGGAATGATGCGCCTTCAATCGGTAACCTTCATGGTAGATGATGTGCCTGAGAACAGCGATATCCGTAAAGACTTGAGATTCTTCGAAACCAATTTTAGTGGCATCATGCCGCTCGAGATTGAAGTAAACACAGGCAAGCGCAGAGGTGTGCTCAATATCAACAACCTCAAGAAGATTGATGAATTTGAAACCTTCATAGATTCGTTGCCAGAAGTATCGCGGCCAATATCGATTATCAGTTTGGTGAAGGCTTCCAAACAGGCTTTTTATGGAAATAATCCTGATAAGTATGAGTTGCCAACTAAGCCCGAAAGCATTTACATTCTGCGGTATATGAAAGGCCAGGCTGATAACAGTGGCTTACTAAAATCCTTTGTGGATTCAACTTACACGCGCATGAGAATTTCCATGCAGATTGCCGATATCGGTTCAAAAAAAATGGACTCATTGGTAAACCAGGTGATTGAGCCACGCATGAATCGAATCTTTGCCGGCACAAACATCACGACCAACGTGACTGGCACAACCAAGCTCTTCATTAAAGGCAATAAATTTTTGATTGATAATCTTCAAGAAAGCCTACTTCTTGCATTCATTCTCATCACCTTATCAATGGCATTGCTATTCGCTAATGTGCGTATGATTATCATTTCCTTAGTACCAAATTTACTGGCGCTAATGATTACGGCCGGACTGATGGGCTACTTTGGCATTCACCTCAAGGCAAGCACAGCACTTATCTTCAGCATTACGTTCGGCATCTCGGTAGACAACTCTATCCGATTCCTTGCCAAGTATCGTCAGGAACAATTGGTTAACAACTTTTTTGTACCGCTGTCGGTGAGCGAAAGTATTTTAGAAACCGGAAAGAGTATCATATATACTTCAATAGTATTATTTGCGGGGTTTATCATTTTTGCTTTCTCATCGTTTGGCGGTACCATAGCGCTCGGCGTACTCACTTCCACTACACTGGTTATTTCGATGTTTACAAATTTGATTTTGCTGCCGGCTTTAATTATGACTTTTGACAAGGCCAGGAAAACACAAGGCGAAAAACTACTGATCGATGATTTTGATCCGGGGTTCCACACTGAAGAAGAAGATGTAGACATTGACTTGAGCAAGATTCGTATTCATGACAGAAGCGGTTCAGCAGAATAATATCCTAGACTATAGTTGCCAAACAATCATTTTATTTTTTCGTTGTAATCATTTATGAAAATTGCAATCAATGGAATGGGCCGTATTGGCCGGCTGTTGTGTAAGCTGCTGGCGTCTTCGCGTCACGAAATCATTGCAGTGAATGATGTCATGACGAAAGACAATCTCGCATATCTCCTTACTTACGATTCTATTTATAATCAATTCTTCCTTGGCAAAAATGAAATCACAGCGACCAGAGACGGATTTCAACTAAATGGACGAAATGTAAAAGGATTTTCAGAGCCCAACCCACTTGCACTTCCGTGGAAAGAGCTGGGAATTGACGTGGTTATTGACTGCTCAGGGAAATTTCTTACCCATGAGTTGCTGAAACAGCATCTTACGGCTGGGGCGAAACGCGTGTTGTTATCAACTACAGGAGCCGCCGGAGTGCCTTTATTCATTAAAGGTTACAATGACTCTATCATTTCGCATAATTATGATATCCTTTCTTCGGGCGGTTGTATGACCAATTGCACTGTCTTGTTGCTTGATCATTTAATAAAACATTTCGGGATCGATTCGCTGCATATCAACGTCATCCACTCATTCACTTCTCGCCAATCACTTGTAGATGGCCCACACAAGGATTTTCGTAGAGGTAGAGCCGCTACGTCATCCGTCATCCCGGTAAAAATTGATTTAGATCAAACATTGGAGAAGTTTTTTCCCTCGCTCCAAAATAAAATTGCCACCGTATCTACTCGCGTTCCAATTAATTGCGGAGCACTAGTGGATATTCACGCCCAGCTTCAAAAGCCAGTCAGTTCGGATAGTGTAAATGAACTCTTTCGTAAGCTCTCTCACAGTCAACTGAAAGGTTTGCTGGAAGTCAATGAAGCTCCGATTGCGTCAACGGATATTATTTGCAATGTCCATTCTGCTGTAGTTGATTCAACTCTTACGCATGTATTAGGTAATCACCTGAAACTCTCTGCCTGGTTCGATGACCAGTTTGCATTTACTAACCGATTGATTGAGATTGTTGAATTAATGTAAGAGCTGCGTTACAAATGCTCTTTCTTGTTTTTAACAAGATCGTACATTAATTCACGGGCACGATGGAGTTGTGCTTTTACTGTACCGAGCGGAGCGGCTAACTCTTCAGCGATTTCCTCATAACTCAACTCATGAAAATACCGCAGCCGTACCAACTTCTGGTATTTGGCCGGTAACATATTTACAAACACCTGAATCAACTCCTCCTTTTGTGAGCGAATGGCTTCTTCTTGCGGATCAAGGTTATTAACGTCTTCTACATCGATGCCTACCGGCTGGCCGTCATCATCTGTGTAGGTGTTTTCAATACTCAGCGTGTTTAGTTTTTTCTTGCGGATGTGATCAATCGTATTGTTGGTGGCAATACGAAACAACCATGTACTAAACGTAAAATCTTTTTTGAATTTGTGGAGGCTGCGAAATGCTTTGCTGAAGGATTCCATCATAAGATCTTCGGCATCGTCAACATTGCGCACCATTTTAAGGATCATATGATAGACGGGTCGTTTGTAGCGCTGAAGCAATTTGGCGTACGCCTTATCATCACCGCCCACGGCCATGTCAATCAATTTAAAGTCTTCCAGTGCCTTGGAGGAGAAACGGCCTTCGTCTAAATCTTCCATTTTACTTTTTTAACAAACAGTGTCTTTGCACCGGTTACAAGGTAATAAAAGGCATACATAAAATCTAAAAGAGGCGTCTTCCAGGTCTCAAAAGAGGTGCCCATTTTCCTGGGTCCGACATGAAGTAATACAACCATCAATACTAATCGAACGAAAAAGAAGACCAAAAAGATATTTGTCCATGGCAGAAAAAAAATTGCAGGCAAAACCAAAAGCCAGGTAAGCATCCACGAAAGTGAAAATAAGCCCAATATTATTTTATCCGAAAACTTATAATTCCTGCCCACCGACAGGTGCCTGAATTTTTGATGAAAAAAATCTCTCAAGCGTACTTTTGGTTTTGAAAAAACTAAAGCCACACTACCTAAGCTTACGGCAGTATTTTCCTGTGTGGCGTGCTCATTTACAAACAGATCGTCATCTCCACCGGTGATTCCCAAATGTGAATTGAAGCCTTTGTTTTCAAGGAACAATTCTTTGCGATACGCCAGGTTGCGTCCAAGCCCCATATAAGGCCTGCCGAGTAAGGCCAACCCGATAAACTGAACGCCTGTAAAAAATGATTCAAAACGAATGAAAGCATTGAGCAATCCTGGAAGTTTGTAGTAGGGAGAAAATCCAAGAACAATCTTTTTTGGTTGGACGAATCGCTCAGCCATACTGGCAATCCATTGACTTGTCGCCGGCCGGCAATCCGCGTCAGTCAGCAACACCCAATCGTAGCGCGCTGCCTTGATACCGAGTGTAAGAGCAAATTTTTTTCCGTTGATATGCTCGGGCTTGTGAGTCACCCGCACCATTTTCAAATGCTCATTTTCTTTCGTTGCCTGTAACAAATAATCAAATGTGTTGTCGTTGCACCGGTCTTCTACAATGATCACTTCAAACTCCGGATAATTCTGGGCCAACAACAAAGGCACAAGCTCAAGCAGATTCTCTTCTTCATCGTGGGCACAAACAATTATGGAAACCGGAGGCTGGTCTTTCGAAGTCGAATTATTGGCAGTGCGAAAAGCAAACAGCAACGTGACAAGGTAGATAAGTTGGATGCCAAGAATGACTAGGCAGATAATTGGAAAGGTCAAGACGATTTATTTATAAAATTAAAAAACGAACAAAGATAAGGCTTATCCAGAACTGAAAAGATGAAATCGATAACTTTGGCCTTTCATGAAGTTCAAACTCCTCCATACCGACCCACATTCGCATGCGCGGACAGGAACAATCACCACAGATCACGGCGAAATTCCTACACCCATCTTTATGCCCGTAGGTACGGCAGGCTCTGTAAAAGCAGTGCACCAGCGTGAACTCAAAGACGATATTGATGCCAAAATTATTTTAGGAAACACATATCATCTGTACTTGAGGCCTGGCTTGGAGATTTTTGAAGCTGCTGGCGGGCTTCACAAATTCAATGGCTGGGATCGCCCTATCCTCACCGACAGCGGGGGCTACCAGGTCTATTCGCTTGGCGCGAATCGTAAAATCACCGAAGAGGGCGTGATTTTCAAATCGCATATTGACGGGTCAAAACATTCATTCACTCCCGAGCGCGTAATGGATATTGAACGCTGCATTGGTGCAGACATTATCATGACTTTTGATGAATGTACTCCTTATCCATGCGAATATAAATATGCTCAAGATTCGATGGCGCTCACACACCGTTGGTTAAAACGCTGCGTTCAACGAATAGAAACTACAGTACCAAAATATGGATTCGATCAGGCACTTTTTCCTATTGTTCAGGGAAGCACATATAAAGACTTACGGGAACAGTCAGCGGAATTTATTGCCCAACAAAACCAACCGGGCAATGCCATCGGCGGACTTTCAGTAGGCGAACCTCACGAAATGATGTATGAGATGACCGGGTTGGTCTGCGGGATTTTGCCCAGAGACAAGCCGCGCTACCTCATGGGTGTGGGTACTCCCGAAAACATTTTGGAGTGCATTGCCATTGGCATAGATATGTTCGATTGTGTGATGCCAACCCGCAATGCGCGCAATGGCATGCTTTTTACTACTCAGGGGATCATCAATATTCGTAACGAAAAATGGAAAGACGATCTTAGCCCAATTGACGCAGAACTCGGGGGTTACGTGAGCACTGCTTATTCAAAAGCATATTTAAGGCACCTGATTATATCCAAAGAAATTTTAGGCGCGCAAATTGCTTCTATCCATAACCTCACCTTCTATCTTTGGCTGGTAAACCAAGCCAGGCAAAAAATTGAGGAAGGTGTATTTACGGAATGGAAAAACAGAATGGTCAAAATTGTATCAACCCGATTATGAAAAATGACCGTTGGCATTTGACTAGCGACTAAATACATGAAAATCCTCGACCGCTATATCATCAAACAAATTCTTGCCACGTTCTTTTTCGTGATGATGATTTTGGTAGCTGTTATTGTAGTGATTGACATAACCGAAAAGGTGGATAAGTTCAATGACCATCACCTTAAGTTGCCTGTAATCCTCGGCTACTATATGAATTTTGTCCCGTGGATATCCGGTTTGCTTACTCCAATCATCTGTTTTATCGCCATAGTTTATGTCACGTCACGGCTGGCGGCCCATACCGAGATTGTGGCTATGCTCAGCAGTGGCATAAGTTTTACCAGATTACTGCTGCCTTATTTTATTGCATCGTTCATCATCGCTTCGCTCAGTTTTGTGTTTAATGGCTGGGTAATACCGCACTCTAACCGCGAGCGACTCGAATTTGAAATGCAGTATTTTCAAAACAAGTTCTATTTTGAAAGCAGGAATGTGCACATGCAAGCTGCACCCAATGTTTTTTTATTTATACAAAATTTCAACAACCAGTCGAACACCGGTTATCAATTCAGCCTCGAACGGTTTAGTGATAACAAACTTGTTGAAAAGCTGACAGCCGATAATATTCAATGGGACACGGTAAAACACAAGTGGACGCTACGGTTTTGGAAACGCAAAAAGGTAGATCAGATTTTTGAAATCAATTCCAAGGGTAGCCTGACAGAACATGGCGACGCGCTCGACACGACTTTGATTATCTCTCCCAAGGATTTTGAAAATGATGCGCACAAATACGACGGCATGACAATCCCTGAGTTGGGTCATCAAATTGAACAACGGCATTTTCGTGGTGCCACTGGAGTAGAGGCCTATGAAACTGAGCGCCACATCCGCTTTGCTGCACCATGTACCACATTCGTTTTAGTGTTCATGGGCGTGATCGTATCTGCCCGAAAGAGCCGCGGGGGTACAGGATTTCAAATTGCGCTCGGGTTTTCGCTTGCATTCATCTTTATCTTATTTTTTACCATGACCAGAACTTTTGCCGAGGCCAACCTCCATCGGTCGGATTTTTTTTCGCTTGGCAATGGGCTCAATCAGTGCAGCCCAAAATGAACAGGTTGCAAATCCTACTAAG
>Ga0206976_1002_pt1 | contig 96582 bp, 105 predicted proteins | sample Alteio_BWOrgHeat_82_FD_152926 | JGI IMG/M metagenome (GOLD analysis project Ga0206976, IMG submission 152926) | Enriched cells from forest soil in Barre Woods Harvard Forest LTER site, Petersham, Massachusetts, United States -... | ecosystem: Environmental > Terrestrial > Soil > Temperate forest >... | reverse complement strand
AGTTCAGTTAAACGCGGAGGGATAGGGATCTGTGTATCTACAGCGTCCATCAGTTCCATGATCTTACCAACCCATTTAGGATCGCCGTTAAGACCACCTAAAGCTGAACCCTGGATAACTGCGATATCATCACCCGGATATTCGTAGAATGATAATAATTCGCGGATTTCCATTTCAACTAATTCCAACAGTTCCGGATCATCAACCATATCCACTTTATTCATGAATACAACCAATGAAGGTACACCTACCTGGCGTGCCAACAGGATGTGTTCGCGTGTTTGAGGCATAGGACCATCAGTAGCAGCCACAACTATGATCGCCCCATCCATCTGAGCAGCACCTGTAACCATGTTTTTTACATAGTCAGCGTGTCCCGGACAGTCAACGTGAGCGTAGTGACGGTTTGCAGTTGAATACTCAACGTGAGCGGTATTGATAGTGATACCACGCTCTTTTTCTTCAGGAGCCGAGTCGATAGAATCGAATGAACGAGCTTCTGAGAAACCTTTATCAGATAATACTTTCGTAATAGCTGCGGTAAGGGTTGTTTTACCGTGGTCAACGTGACCGATGGTGCCGATGTTTAAGTGCGGCTTGCTGCGGTCAAACTTTTCTTTTGCCATGATTTATAAGAATTTTTGTAGGTTAATTTTATATTTAATTGTCGTTATTATACGCCGAGCCAACAATGGGATTTGAACCCATGACCTCTTCCTTACCAAGGAAGTGCTCTACCACTGAGCTACGTCGGCTAATTTAGTTTGCAGCTCTCAGTTCCCAGTTTGCAGCTACTAACTTCTATCTGCAAACCGTTTACTGCACACCGCCAACTGTAACAGAGCGGAAGAAGAGGTTCGAACTCTCGACCTATAGCTTGGAAGGCTATCGCTCTACCAACTGAGCTACTTCCGCTTTTTATTCAGTTTGCAGTTTACAGTTGCCAGTTTGCATTTTACTGCTAACTGAGAACTGGTAACTGCTAACTCCACTATTGTGGGGGGAGAAGGATTCGAACCTTCGTAGCCGAAGCAACGGATTTACAGTCCGTCCCATTTGACCGCTCTGGTATCCCCCCAAGTCCTGATTTCGGATTTCGAAATTTCGATTTCGGATTTATTTTACCCTTGCAGGTAAATCCGAAATCGGACATCCGAATTTCGAAATCAAAACAGAGCCTCCTATCGGGATCGAACCAATGACCTACTGATTACAAGTCAGTCGCTCTACCAGCTGAGCTAAGGAGGCTTATTGCCTTAATTCAATTGAGCCCAGAAGGCCAAAAAAATTATTTTAAAGAACCACACCTTTATAAACAGAAATAGATTTATATACCTCTCTAAAAGGGATTGCAAATTTACACATTTTTATACCCATACAAAATTATTTTGCAAAAAAAAACCGACGGGCTTTAAACCCGTCGGCCTCTGCGATTTTTTATCGCTGATTATGATTAATATTCTTCGCCTGTGGCCATTAAAACGGCTTTTTTGGCAGTTTCGGCAACAATGGCTTTCTTTTGTTTGTGCTTCTCAATTTGTTTGCGCAGGCCATCAATTGCCTGGTCGGTGGCTTCTTCGAACGTCTTACATTGCTCTTTTGCGAATAATTGGCTGCCCGGCAGCATCAGTTTTATCTCCGTTATCTTGTTTGCTTCATCTTCTACATTTTCTAATTTTAGGTAAACTTCACCGCTGATAATATGATCATAATACTGATCCAGCTTATCGGCCTTCTTTTGAATAAAATCCAACAATTTTCTGTCTGCATTAAAACGGATAGACTGCACTGTAATTTTCATTTTTCCTCCTTGAATTACGCCTTTGGATGGGCTAGTTTGTAAATAGACTTTAATCGCTCAACTGAGTTGTGTGTATAAACCTGTGTTGCACTGAGGTTTGCGTGGCCCAGGAGCTCTTTTATTGCATTTAAATCGGCTCCCCGGTTTAGCAGGCTTGTTGCAAAAGTGTGCCTCAGCACGTGTGGACTTTTTTTGTTCTGGGTGGATATATAGGAGAGGTATTTATTCACTATTAAATAGATAAACTTGGGGTATGCTTCCGCACCCTTATTTGTAACGAATAATGTTCTGGAATTGTTATGAAAATTTTCACTTTTCTTCAATTCCAGGTATTTCAGCAATAATAATTTCAGTTCGTGGTTGATGGGGATGATGCGTTCCTTGTTGCGCTTGCCTAAAACTTTTAAAGTTCCTTCATATATATTAATGTCCGTTTCCTTAAGGCCTACCAGCTCGGCAAGGCGCATACCTGTTCCAAACAGGGTCTCCATCACCAGTTTATCACGGACTCCCTCAAAATCATCTGTAAACATTTCGCCATCGTTAAGCATAGTGCTCAATTTTTCATCCTCCACAACAATTGGCAGGTGCTTTACCGTTTTTGGCGACTGAACTTTTGAAGCCGGGTTATGGGAGATCAGCCCCTCGCGAAGCAGGAATTTAAAGTATTTGCGCAGGGTGGCTATTTTGCGGTTAACCGAGCGGGCAGTGATATCATCGCCCATCAATTGAACCATCCAGTTGCGGATATGCTGATAAGTAATTTCAGAAGGTTGAGTGATAGTAACGTCAGGATGATTGAGGAACTTGAAAAACTGATCAAGGTCTGACTGGTAAGCGGAAACCGTATGCGGTGAGTACCGTTTTTCGTATTTAATATATTGGATGAACCGCTCTGAAAACATAAAAACTACCTGTACACACGGATGTATGAATGTACAAATAGTTTTAATATATTGTTAAAAAAACTTAAAATTCTTTTACAAGAATTAAACGTTTGTTTCTAAGTTCATGTTTTGCTTATATATGGCATGTTTAACCACATGGCGGCGGGTAACGGACTTTTTCTCGAATGCCTGGCGACTGCGCAGCTCTCTTAAAACTCCTGTTTTCTCAAATTTCTTCTTAAAGCGTTTCAATGCTTTATCTAATGATTCGCCGTCTTTTACGTTGATAATGATCATAATTCCCAAATACCTCCTTTCAGGGACGGCAAAGATAGAGATAATGTTTTGAATATTAAAATGATATTGGTGAATTTGTTGATTGGGTGAATGGTTATGAAAATGCACATAAACTGTTTACATTAGAGACCTAAACCTATACTTACAACTCATGAAATTAATTTGCATATTATTTGAAGTTATTTTATTGACGGCTTACAGCACACCGGATGAAAAAAAGCACATTACAAAAAGCTTAATCCATCCATCAGCTCAAACTAAAAATGTAGATGAGTGGCTTTTTGATAAGGTTGATGGAAAGGTTTTAAAGTTTAAAAATGGAAAGTTATTCAATACCAATCTTTATAACCTTAAATATATCGGGCAAATTGCAAATAATAACAAGGCTCCTTTCTTAGTTTTTTCAGGAAGGGATTGCGATGAGTGTGATGCCAATATCTCAATTTATATTCACTCACCATCTGATGGACACTTAAACGTTGAGAATGGAAAAAACAGGTACGGATTTCCCGGAACTGAAAGCGATATTGATAACAACAAACCGCTTTTAAAATCCCGCGCTTTTTATGGGGAGGTATTACCTAGAATTAAAGGTGTAATTTGGTATCAGGATCAACTGATGGAAAATAACACCTGGCAAAAATCAATATTTCTTGTAAATCTGAACGGAGGCGTAAAAAAGGAAATTACATCAAAAGATATAGAAAAGTTGAAACTCACACTACAGCTTTTAAAACAAGGTTCTTGTAAGGAAATTAAAGGAATTGATTACTCAAGCGAGCCATAGTGTCAACTATCGTACTTCCCCACTAATCACTGCAACAGAATTAACTTAACTTCTTTTATACTTAAGTTTTGGATTGCGGCTTGTATGGAAAACATGCAAGACATACATAACGTTCTCCGTTCTGTTATATCTGAATATAATAATAAATGGAAAATCTTTAATTACGACCTGTCTAAAATATCCTTTAGTTTTAGGGAATGCTTCCGGGTTAGCTGAAGTTGTTAGCAATGTATCCCTGATTGTTTTTACGAATCGCTTTCCTAATCCTATTAATTGTTCTTCATACCAATCGGATGATTGTTCTAATTCCCTAATAGCTATTAAAGAGTATATAACCTGAGCAGGCATTTATTTTAATCTGTTCAATAAATGCTCTGTTGCTTGCTCCAAAGTCATTCCTTTATCTTTTCCACTTCTCAAATCATCATAACGACGGTTTAACTCTGCCACCAGTTCTCTATCCTTCCACCATTCATGTAGATTTTCTGATTCATTGACAACTGTATAAATCGCCTCTAATGCCTTTTCATCAGCATGATTTATAAAATCATGCAATTCTGCCCTTATAACTACGGTATCCATACGTTCCATATTTATACAAAAATACTAAAATTGTTAATTGGTTGATTGAGTTAACTCAATCAACCTAATCCAACTTACTCAACCCAATCAAATTAATCTATAAATCCTTCACATTATCATCCGGAATACGGTCTATTAACTTCACATAAGGGTCGATACCAACCCTGGTGGGTTGCTTACCTTTTACGATCAGTTGTATATCATGCACCCCGGCGGTAAATTTATATTTCTTTAAGTACAGTGGGTTGGTTTGCGTGCGGCCATTCTTATCCTTACTGTCAGCGGCAAATACACCTATATCAATATAATCATTCATTTTTACAGCGGGTTTTTCGTTACCGGCGCTGTCGGCATACATTTTACGGGTGCTTACTTTTAAGTTGATCTTATACTCATCCTTTTTACCTGTCGGAGTTACTTTGGCATCAATTACCTTGTTTTCATACAGGGTGATTTTATTCCAGGTATCATCCAGGTAATATTTTACGCTATCGGGCACGTGCTTTGCGATATAACGGTAAAGATCATTACTGCCGGGAAACGGCGGGTCTTTATGAAACGCATAAGCATCCCTGAATTCGTGCAGCGCTTTGTTCAGCGTATCTACCCCTATCAAATCCTGCAAACCATAAAGGATCAACGAGCCTTTGTTATACCACTCATAAGGGCGGTTACAGTTAATAAACACATTTTCTTTTTTCGCTTCATTGGCACGACCACGCAAGTAGCCATCTATTTCTCCCTTCAAGAAACGCTTCATATTATCCTTGCCATATTTTCTTTGGGTAAGTATCAAAGCTGTATATTCTGCAAGTGCTTCGGAGATTAGATTAGAGCCTCTTGTGCGATTCGGAACCACCTGGTGGCCCCACCACTGATGTGCCAACTCGTGCGCAGTTACGAAATAGCCGTAGTCAAATCGATCAGGATCACTGTAATCTGCCGACCAACCAAATCCTTCCGCATAGGAAACAGTATTAGGGAACGATTGCGCAAATGCCCTGTATTTTGGAAACTCCAGCAAACGCATCTGTTTAAATTGGAAAGATCCGTAAGCTTTTGAATAATATTCTAATCCATCTTTATAGGCCGCTTCGAACCTCTGCAGGTTTGCATTATGGGCCGGATGATAGTAGAGTTCAGTTGCTACATTCTGCCCGTTATACAGTTTCACATTATTTTTAAGGGTCGCATAACGTGCCGATATAATATCAAAAAATAAATCAACCGCTGGGGCATCCTGCACATAATGATAATAATTACGCCCGTTTTGCTTCCATTGTTTATCCAGGTAACCTGGGGCAATAGCCATCTGATCAGCAGAAGTGCTTACCGTAATATCAAAAGTAACCAGGTCAGCATTACTATTGAACAGCAGGGTCTTTATTCCTTTCGGATCGGTCTGTACCGGATATTCGTCTTTCTTTTCTTTCAAATCATATTTCTTCCGCTTCTCGTCGCTGAACAATTCATTATCGGCATTGTAGCCTATTGACGGCAACCCGCCTGAATAAAATGTTCCATTATGAACAATATCGGTTCCACTGATATCATTGGTAAATCCCCGATAGGCAACCACTGAATTTACTTCTACCATTGCACTGTCGCCCGGCTTAAGTGCGGCTGGCAATTTATATATCCTATACATGGCAGTATCGTTTTTTGAACGAAACCAATTGAACTTGCCGCGCTTATAAATAAGCGGATAAGTGGCAGGTATAGGCTTACCATTATATTTTATTTCATAGCTGAGCAGGCCTGTTCCATCCAGATGTAGTGTCTTGATCGGTTTATCAGTTTTATTCATCATCATTATTAAACCTTTAACAATGACTTTTCTTTCCGCCGGAAAAATATCTGAGTAAATTTTCAAACTCGTTATTTTGGGTTGATCCAGGTTCTCATATTTCTTTAATTTCTTTTCATACTCTACTTGTCGCTGGTCACTCTCCTTGCCGCTTAAATAATTGTTCAAATAACTCACATTATAATACGTATAAATACCTGTGGCTATAAACCCGGCCAATAAAACCACGGCAATATAACGCGCAGGCCCATGAAAACGCTGACGGGCAATTTTCCAGCGCTCATTAGAAGAAGTTACCACGCCCCTGTTATAAAACACGGCGGCCACAACTATCAGTAACCCGCCAAACAATATCCAGTAAAAATTATACCAGAATACAGGAGTTGCCATGTGCCCGATGCCGTCCATATCCGACCATAAATAAGTTGGAGTGTATGAGTAGAATAACAGGTTATAATCCATTTGGGCATAGCCCCGCAACAGGTACATCAGCACCCAGATGATTATGGCCACAGCATGGCCTGCAAATTTATTATTGATGAGTGTATGCACTGCAAATGATAGCATAATCATTTGTATGAACTGTGGAAAGGTGATCACATACAACTCAACAAAATAGACGTGGAAATCAAAGTGGGTATATCCTTTTAACACCTGCACTATTACCCCTAATACCAACGGTATTGTGGTCAATGTAAATGCTAAAGCTACTAATCCAAGCAATTTTGATCCGTACAAAACCCAATCAGGCGTTGGTAAGGCATCATTGATAATAGCAAAACGTGTGGTCTTGTCCCGGTGGATAGTTTCGCCTGTATAAAAAACGATGATGATGAATATAAAAATCATATAATCATAGCTTTTATACTCCATCAAATTTACAGTAAGCGGGAAATTTGGAACACTGTAAAGCGGGATACCGATCCAATAATCCAACACCAAAAACACAACACCGCCAAGCAATATAGCCTGGAAATAGATATCCTTTACAATATTCAGGTATTCTATCTTCGCCATATTGATCATCACCCGGCGGTAATAGCTACCTGCAAAGCTTACACTTACCTGAGGAAGTTTAGACAGGTAAGTTTTTAATGATGTCACACTTTCTTCAAAACGTCTTTTGCGCACATCGCCGCCAAAGAAGCGTTTAAAACTGAAACCCAAATAAGTGACTATTAAAATAATTAACCCTACTGAAGACCATATTAAACGGTTATACAAAAACAGTCCTTTAACCGGTACGATCAACGAATTTTGCTCGGCGGGTGTATAGAAGCGCGTTTCGAGCAATACGGTATTCATAGCAAAGGGATCGAGCAGTTTAACCATGTTCTTATTTTCAATATCCCTTATCAAAAAATTAGATAATAAGTAGGCTATCAATAGTAATATACTGCCCGAATAGATCACCTTGACATTACGTGTGGCGGCAACTAAACCAAAGAATATACACGATGCCAGGAAAAGATTAGGTATGGCGATAAATACGAAAGGGTATAAATAATTAATTAAGTGATTAGGCCCAATCCTTTTAGCCGGAACCCAATCAAAAATAGGCCCGATGAGCGAACCGAACCAGGCACCAAACATTAATGAAGTGCCAATGAGTACAACAAATATAAAAGAACCCAGGCAGCGCCCCCAAAAATACCCACCCTCGGTTATGGGATAGGATAAGTAATAGTTCCCGGTGTTATGATCAATATCCCGGTATAATGGCACACCCATTACTGCAGAGCAAACTAGCATCATTAGCATACTGCAAATGGTGATGAACTGAGCTAATACAACAGGTGAATTATGAAAAACTTTTTCAGAAGCCGGGGTTGACCCAGTACTAAAGCAAAGCGCCGCTATAAAAAAGAACACCCCAAAATAGATATACGTTGCAGGTCTTTTTAAGCGGTATTTTATTTCGAAGGTGAATATTTGCCAGAACATGATAATAAGTTTAAGGTTGGAACTAAAGTGTTACTACATCAACTTTTTCAGCGATCTTGCTGAAATAAACGTCCTCTAAAATTACCGGGGCGGCAACAAATCCATTACCCAATACGGTATCGCTGTAGGCCCTTATATTCAGGTTACCGCCCTTTAGCTGGGTCGATATCATATTATAGTTTTCCTTATACTGCAGCACCTCTTCCTTCTGGATGGTTTTGCTGTATATTTTCCCTTCCAGCGCGTTTACAGCGGCATCAGGCTGACCGGTGTACATCAGTTCCCCTTCGCATATAATGGCGAAATCAGAACAAAGCGTGCGCACATCCTCCACAATATGGGTTGACAGGATCACGATGGTATTTTCGCCTATCTGGCTAAGTAAATTATAAAAGCGGTTACGCTCTGCCGGGTCAAGCCCTGCGGTGGGTTCATCCACGATGATCAGTTTAGGACTACCCATCAGCGCCTGCGCTATGCCGAAACGCTGTTTCATCCCGCCTGAATATGTGCCCAGGTTTTTCTTTTTATCTTTCGCCAGGTTTACCTTATCCAGCAATGTGCTAACCAGCTCCTTCCGTTCCGATTTATTTCCTATCCCCTTTAACTGTGCAATATGGTCGAGCATCTGCTCGGCTGATATACGGGGGTACACACCAAAATCCTGGGGCAGGTAACCCAGTATTTGTCTCACCTGCTCCTTGTTTTTTAGTACATCCAGGTCATCCAAAAAAACGCTGCCTGCATCTGCTTCCTGTAAAGTAGCGATGGTACGCATCAATGATGATTTACCTGCGCCGTTGGGTCCAAGCAGGCCAAACATGCCCTGGTTAATGGTTAACGAAACGTTTTTAAGCGCCTGAACCCCGTTGGGGTAAGTTTTCGAGAGTGACTGGATAACTAACTGCATGAGAGTGATGGTTTGTGTACCAGCAAGTTACGGTTAATAATCACATTTCAAAATAGTAGTTAAAATAAAAAAAGACCCCGTTTTACCGGAGCCTTTTCATTTTAATAAGATATGTATGCCAGTAAATATCGAACACCGAACAAGGAATATCGAATGTTGAAATTTTATGTCGATATTCTATATTCAAAATTCCTTATTCGATATTACTTTCTTTCTACCGCAGCACTTCCCTGCTGATCACAATTTTTTGTATCTCCGATGTACCCTCTCCAATGGTGCATAGCTTGGCGTCGCGGTAAAATTTCTCCACCGGGAAATCTTTAGTATAACCATATCCGCCGAAGATCTGTACAGCCTCGGTAGCTGTACGTACCGCTACTTCTGATGCAAAATATTTTGCCATAGCCGATTGTTTAGTAACCGGCAGGTGCTTGTTCTTCAGATCGGCAGCTTGCATGATCAATAATTCAGCAGCTTCGATCTCGGTTGCCATATCAGCCAGTTTAAAGGAAATTCCCTGGAAGTTAGCTATCGGCTGGCCAAACTGGTGGCGTTCCTTCGCGTAAGCAACAGCAGCCTCGAAAGCGCCTTTGGCGATACCTAATGATAATGCGGCGATAGAGATACGCCCGCCATCCAACACCTTCATGGCTTGTTTAAAGCCCTCACCTTCGTTACCCAACAAGTTTTCTTTTGGTACCCGGCAGTTATCGAATATCATCTCGGTGGTTTCTGATGCACGCATCCCCAGCTTATTTTCTTTCTTCCCGGCGTTAAAACCAGGTGTTCCGCGTTCGATCACTAAAGTTGAAATACCTTTTGAATCGCCTTTCTCACCGGTACGCACCATGACTACTGCTATGCCACCGGATTTACCGTGGGTGATCCAGTTCTTCGATCCGTTTACGATATAATGATCTCCGTCCAATACGGCGGTGGTGTTCATGCCCATGGCATCCGAGCCGGTGTTGGCTTCAGTCAATCCCCAGGCGCCAAGCCATTCGGCAGTGGCCAGTTTGGGCAACCATTTGTGTTTTTGCTCTTCGCTGCCAAAAGCCAGGATATGACCGGTACACAACGAATTATGCGCGGCTAAAGACAAGCCTATCGAACCGCAAACTTTGGCTATCTCCTGTATTACGGTTACATATTCAAAATATCCAAAGCCCGAGCCGCCGTATTCCTCCGGTACAAATACACTCATCATGCCCAGTTCGCCAAGTTTCTTAAACAGCTCGGCAGGGAAATGTTGTGCCTCGTCCCACTCCATTACGTGTGGTTTGATATGTTTTTCGGCAAAATCCTTTGCCATCTGCCCTACCATTTGCTGGTTCTCAGAAACTGAAAAATCGTAACCTGTAAAGGCGTCTGTTGTGTAATTGTCCATAGAATTTATTAATGGCGGCAAGTTAGCTAAATAAAATTACTATGCATGCATAGTAATTTTATTTAATTCATCGTGAATTATTGTTTACGAATATAACCATTACAGTTTCTTTGTTGGTGATCTGTAACAGTATTTAATCTGTGGTTTTACAAATTTCTCTCCAATGCTATTGCTATTAAATTTACTTTAGTGCCAAATATCAATTGATGGCCAAAACAGTACTTTTTTTCCTCTTACTGCTGATAACGTTTTCCTCCTTTGGCCAGAATAAATACAGCATCAGCGGAACCATTAAAGACGCCGCCACGGGCGAGCAACTGATAGGCGCTACCATACGGATAAAAGAACTACCCCAAAGCGGTACCATCACCAACAGCTACGGTTTTTATTCCATTTACGCGCCCGAGGGCGAGTACACTTTAATATTTACCTATACGGGCTACACAACCATCACGCAGCAGGTGTCTTTACACCAAAACGCGGTGATCAATCTTCCCTTAAAAACACAAAGCGATTTAAAAGAAGTGGTGATCAACGGCAACAGGCCAAATAATGACAACATCGCTTCGCCGCAAATGGGGGTCGACAAGTTGAACATGGCGCAGATAAACCAGGTGCCCGTACTGCTGGGCGAAAAGGATATTTTAAAAACTCTTTCGCTGTTCCCCGGTGTAAAATCAGCGGGCGAAGGCAACACGGGCTTTTATGTACGCGGCGGCGGCGCCGATCAGAATCTGATCCTCCTGGATGAAGCTACGGTCTATAATGCCTCGCACTTCTTCGGTTTCTTTTCCACCTTTAATTCTGACGCGATCAAAGATGTCAGCTTATACAAGGGCGGGATGCCTGCCGAATTTGGCGGGCGCTTATCCTCGGTGCTGGATATCAAAATGAACGAGGGCAATAACAAGGAGTATACCGTAGAGGGCGGTTTAGGCCTCATCTCATCACGCATCAAAGTGGAAGGGCCTATCGTGCAGGATAAAGGCTCGTTTATGATCAGCGCCAGGCGTACTTACATTGATCTTTTCCTGAAAGCCTCGTCCGACTCGACCATAAAAGGCAGTTCCATCTATTTTTATGATCTGAATGCAAAGGCCAACTATCACTTTGATGATAAAAATGCCATTTACCTGTCAGGCTATTTCGGCAAGGATGTTTTGGGTTTAAAAAGCACTTTCGGCACCAACTGGGGCAATTCCACAGGCACCATCCGTTTTAATCATTTATTCAGCGACAGGCTGTTCTCCAACACCTCGGTGGTGTTCAGCAATTATAATTACGCCGTACAAAGTTTTATCAGCAATGATGATTTTAAGGCGACCTCGCAGATCACCGATGTTAACCTGAAAGAGGACTTGGCCTATTCCATGGGCAATAACCACACCCTCAAATTCGGGCTGAATATTTTACACCATGATATTTCACCGGGCGATGTCACCAGTTCGCAATCATCCAGCTTTAACAATCTGCACGTGGAAAAACGCTACGGCTATGAAAATGCCGCCTATGTAAGTGACGAATGGAAACCAACAAATAACTTAACCCTGCTTTACGGGTTACGGTTAAGCGGGCTGTTCCTGCTTGGCCCGGGCACTTTCAAAACTTATGATGTGAATGACAAAGTAACATCGTCTCAAACCTATAGCGCCGGGCAACTGGTAAAAACCTATATCAACCTGGAGCCCCGTTTTTCGGCAAGCTATGTGTTGAATGACGAGAACTCGGTCAAGTTTTCTTACAACCGCAACACCCAGAATATACACCTGCTCAGCAACTCTACCAGCACCACCCCTACTGATCTGTACGTGATGAGCAGCAATAACATCAAACCCGAAATTGCCGACCAGGTTTCAACGGGCTGGTTTAAAAATTTCGATAGTAATATTTATGAGTTCTCTGCCGAGATCTATTACAAATGGTTGCAGAACCAGATCGACTATAAAGACGGCGCGCAACTGCTGGTTAACCAGGATGTGGAGTCGCAACTCACCTATGGCATGGGCCGGGCTTACGGATTGGAGTTATTCCTGAAGAAAAAATACGGTCGCTTTAACGGCTGGATAGGCTATACGCTATCGCGAACAGAACGAAAGTTTGAAGCGATCAACAACGACCATTACTATCCCGCTACCCAAGACCGCACGCATGATCTTTCCGTAGTGGGTATTTACCAGTTGAATAAACGATGGACTTTTTCCAGCACTTTTGTATATGGCACGGGCAATGCGGTTACCTATCCCACTGGCAAATACAATGTGGGGGGCCTAACTACGTTCTCTTATTCGGAACGTAACGGTTACCGGCTGCCGTCATCAAACAGGCTGGATCTCGGTGCCACGCTGGAGGGCAAACCGCATAAGAAATATCATTCCAGCTGGACATTCGGCATCTATAATGTTTATGCGCACCGCGATCCATATACCGTCACTTTTCGCGACAGCAAAACAGTGCCGAATACAACCGAAGCAGTGGAAACCAGTATTTTTGCAACCCGGATTCCATCCGTTACCTGGAACTTTAAATTTTAGTACATGAACATCGCTACCCTTAAATATTTTTCCGGTTTGCTGCTCCTGGTGCTGCTGGCGGCATCGTGCACCAAAGTGATCGACCTTAAACTGGGCAACCATACCGGCGAACTGGTAATTGAAGGCAATTTCACTAACGATCCCGGTCCGCAGTATGTGAAGCTCAGCCGTAATGTACCATTTACCAGCACCAACACATACCCTCCGGTTACCGGCGCCACAGTTACTATTTTTGACAATACCAACAATCATCATTTCAGCATGATCGAAGGTCCCGCTGGCACTTATTCTGTCAGCAGGGGTGTGGGCATAGCCGGGCATAGCTATACGATGAGCGTTACGGTGGATGGCCAAACCTACACCGGCAACTCCACCATGCCGGGTATAGTTACAATGGACTCGATCACGTCCTCAAGCAACTTTCTGAATAAAAATGACAGCCAGCGAATGATCACCGTTTATTTCCAGGATCCCATTAATGCTGCCAACCAATACCGCTTTGTAATGAATGTGAACCATGTGCAGGTAAAAAGCATTTTTGCGTTTGACGATGAGTTCAGCAATGGCAAATATGTAAACCTCGACCTGCAGGAAAACAGCATCAATATTTATCCCAATGATACCGTAACCGTGGAGATGCAGTGTATTGATAAGCCGGTTTACGATTACTGGTACACCCTGATGCAGCAGCAGGGCGATAACCCCGGTGGGGCCGTGGCCCCGGCTAACCCGCCTACTAACATTACACCCACCACCCTCGGCTATTTCAGCGCGCATACCACACAGACGATTACGCTGGTAGTAAAGTAGCATTTGTCCTGTTTAAGGGCGTTCCATTTTTTAAATGTGGAACACTTTGGAACGGTATCAAAAGTTAAATTTCTTAACTATTGATGTACTGACAAAACAGTGTCAGTACTTTCCTCAAAACGGTTCTGTAAATTTGTATATATCCTGTTGACTCACCCGGTCTTTGCTTCGCTCGACCACCCTCTCTACGGCAAGCCGTAAAGAGGGGTTTTAGTGATTTTCTTTATGAAAATTTTTTCTTCACCCTCTTTGCGCAGCAGAGAGGGTCGACCAGCGAAGCGTAGTCGGGGTGAGTCAACTGAACATCTTTCTCATGCCGTTCCAATTTAATTGTAACGGCATTCCATCATATATCATTAGTTGTGAAACTAATAACATTTGTTCTTTGACATATTGGTTTGGCTAAAGCCTTTAAACCATTCATCTATCCGCCCCATAAATGGGACGGCAATGAATAATTTATTCCTCATCACATTCATTGCCGTTGGCTTCAGCCAACGGATAAGGTGTTATCAAAATAGGGCTTTAGCCACAAAATACACCAACGCAAGTCAATTCCCCTCTCGAGAGGGGCAGGGGTGTGTTAACCGCGCGCACAAACCCACCCCTGCCACTATTCTACCCTAACCGCCCCCTCCCAAGAGGGGAATTATTAATATTCCCTGAAAGGTTTCTTCCCCCCGTCAGCGGAACAGCTTCGGCAAAAAAGAATTCAGAACAGATGGGCAGCGGGCGGAAAAAAGGCATAGGAATTTTGCCACTACAGGTTAGTGAAGCGCCAGGGTAATACGGGCAAATTTCCAGCCTGCGGTTCTGAATTCTTTGTGCAGAAAAGGCCTTGTGCGGCTAAGAAGCATTTTCGCTGACAAGCGGTTTGGTTACTTTGGCGCATCAAAGTAACAGCCCGGCGGCAACTGAGCGGAACGGCTGATCTCATTTTCCACAAAGTGCGATTCCCCTCTCGAGAGGGGCAGGGGTGTGTTAGCCGCGCAGAAACCCACCCTGCCGAATAACACCTGCGACAAGCCTACAACAATAACTATGGACTATCGACCATCAACTATGGACCAAATCAATAATCCGCCAGCACAATCACATGCTCACTCCATGGCGCGATGCGCTCCTTACCATTCAGGAAGCCCAACCCTACCACAAAAGCAAACCCGGCTATGATGCCGCCCATTTCGGTGATCAGCTCACTGGCTGCGGTTACGGTACCGCCTGTGGCCAGTAGGTCGTCATGGAGCAGTATCCGCTGACCCGGTTCAAAAGCGTCGGTATGCATTTCGATGGTAGCCGTGCCATATTCCAGCTTGTAGGCTTTTTGTTTGATGGTGAAAGGTAGCTTACCCGCTTTGCGTACAGGGATAAATGGCACACCCAGTTTGCAGGCCAATGTCAGCCCAAATAAAAACCCGCGACTCTCCACCCCTGCCACAACATCTATAGGAATGCCCTTGAGTTGTTCCACAAAAGCGTCGACTATCTTTTCGCACAGAACAGGGTCTTTTAGTATTGGGGTGATATCCTTAAAAACAATTCCGGGTTTCGGGAAATCCGGTATATCGCGTATGGCCGATTTTATCTGCTCTTCTATCATTTAAATGCTATATAGGGTTCAATTTTACGCAAAATTTTGTCATCCATAATGGCTATGTTCTTCATATCCGCCAACGATTCATAATCCCCGTGCTGCTCGCGGAACCGGATAATGGCGTTCATCTGTTTATAGCTCAGGTAGGGAAAATGGCTCAGGTCATCAAAAGTCACTTTGTTGATGCGTATCTTTCTAATTTTTGAGGGATCAGCGCTCACTTGTGCCTGTAGCCCGGCATAAGTCAGGGAATCCAACCCAAATACTTCCTTTAATTGCTCCTTATTGTAAAATCCACCTAAACGGTTACGATAAGCTATGATCCGCTTCGCGAACGACGAACCGATGCCGTGCAGTTCCGTCAGCCTGGCAGTATCGGCGGTATTCAATTCGATCACTACTCCCGGCGCTGCTTTTTTATAGGTTACCGGGGCATTGGCGGGGGCGTTATCCGGATAGTCACCGCCCTGTGATTTTTTGGCCTTATCTAATGTCGCAACGGCTGCATTAAAGTCATTAGAATTTATTATCCTATCTTTGCCAAACAGTTGATAAACATAAGGCGCGGCCAAAATCAATGCGATCAGTGTAAGTAGTACCACCATTCCGTTCCATTCTTTTTTGGTGATGGACAGGTAATTTTTTATGTGCGATCTCATTGACAGGGCTTATTCAATTGTAAATTAAATAATTTTTAGGATATTTATTAAGCATCATCCAAATACTATTTTTAAATAGCGAATGAAGATCATAACTACCGAAGAGTTTGCCAAGGCAACCAAACTGGATAAGCTGAAAATGCCCGGCCTGGCAGCCCTGCTGATGGAGGTGATGAAGATAAACCAGGTGAACGAACTGTTTGCCCAGGCGCAACCCAAACAAGGCCCCGAATTTGTGGACGCCATTTTAGCCGGTTGCGGCGTAGATATTGAATTTGACGAGCGCGAACTGAAGAACATACCAAAAGAAGGCAGTTTTATCGCTATCGCCAACCACCCCTACGGTGGTATCGAGGGTATGGTGCTGCTAAAGATACTGTGCATGGTGAGGCCAGATGCCAAGCTGATGGCCAACTTCCTGTTAAAAAAGATCCCCAACCTCAGCGATTACTTCATCGCGGTAAACCCTTTTGAAAATATCGATCATTCATCCAGCATCAGCGGGTTGAAGAACACTTTAGAGTTACTGGGCAATGGTACACCCATCGGTATATTCCCAGCCGGGGAAGTATCTACCTTTAAAGTAGAAACACAGCAGGTTACCGATCGCCTCTGGCACCCGGTAGTGGGCAAGATCATCGCAAAGGCTAAAGTACCGGTGGTGCCCATTTATTTCCATGGCAACAACGGGCTGCTCTTTAACCTGCTGAGCATGATCCACCCTGCCTTACGCACAGCCAAGCTGCCTTCGGAACTGTTTAATAAACAGGGGCACACCATTAAGCTGCGCATAGGCAAGCCTATCAACGTGGAGGATATACCCGATCATAATAATGCCGGCAAACTGCTCAACTATTTAAGGGCGCGCACCTATGCTTTAGGCACTGGTCTGGAAGAGGAGAAGAAGATATTTAACCCGCGCAACCTGTTCAAGATCAAGAAACAGCCACAAGAAATAGCTCCCGAGATTCCTTCATCAGTGTTGGAGAAAGAGATTGAACCGCTGCGCGAGAATTACAGGGTTTGGGTCGAGAAAAACTACGAGGTGTTTATTGTACCCACCTCAACCATTCCACATGTGATCCGCGAGATAGGCAGGTTGCGGGAGGTTACTTTCAGGGATATTGGCGAGGGCACCAACAAAAGCGTCGACCTGGATGAGTATGATATTTATTACAACCACCTCTTCATTTGGGATACCGAAGCAAAATTGATCGTCGGTGCCTATCGCATCGGCCTGGGCGACGAGATATTTTACAGCCTGGGCAAAAAGGGTTTCTATATAACCGAACTATTCAAGATCAAAGAGCAGTTTACCCCGGTACTGAAAAAGAGTTTGGAGCTGGGCCGTTCCTTTATCCGGAAAGAATACCAGCAAAAGCCATTGCCCTTGTTTTTATTATGGAAAGGCATTCTTAAATACCTCATCGATAACCCGCGTTACCGTTACCTCATCGGCCCGGTAAGCATCAGCAATTCGTTCTCCAGTTTTTCAAAATCGTTGATCGTTGATTATATCAACCGTAACCACTTTGATGATGAGCTGGCGCAATATGTAAGGCCGCGCAAAAAGTTCAGGGTTGATTTTTCGAGCATAGATACTGACCTGCTCATGTCGGGCGAGGATAGCTTTAAAGGATTGGATAACCTGATATCGGAAGTAGAAACACGAAGCATGAAAGTGCCCGTGCTGCTGCGTCAATATATCGCCCTGAACGCAAAGATCATCTGCTTTAACATCGACCCTAAATTCGCCGATTGCCTGGATGGTTTCCTGGTACTCGATCTCCACAAAGTACCCCAGGATATTTTGGAGAAATTGGGGAAGAATTTGTGAGGAAAAAACCCAAACAGACCGTCATTGCGAGGAACGAAGCAATCTCTACACAGGACATTCACGGACCGATATTTTGTCAAATGACTATCTTGGAATAATTATGGAAAAATTTAACCTTCCCGTCATTGCGAGGAACGAAGCAATCTCTACACAGGACATTCATGGACCGATATTTTGTCAAATGACTATCTTGAAATAATTATGATAAGAGGGGGATGCGTTTACATTATGACCAATCAAATGCATACCGTTTTATACGTCGGCGTTACCTCTAATATTATAGGCCGGATTTGGCAGCACAAGAACAAATTCTATCCTGACAGCTTCACTGCAAAATTCAATTGCGATAAACTGGTTTATTATTTGTTTTATCCGCACATAGAAGAAGCAATCGCCGCCGAAAAAGCAATCAAAGGGGGTAACCGGAAAAACAAGATAAACCTGGTCAATACGCTAAATCCCCAATGGGTAGATTTGTATGATGATTTGATCAAAGAATAAGTGTTAGCATTACCCGATTAACAAAATCACGTATGCCTGATTTGCAGGTGTAGAGATTGCTTCGTTCCTCGCAATGACGTGATGCTGATTTTTCAAATAAAAAAAACGCCCACAAAGGCGCTTTTTCAATAAACTGAAAATACTCTTATGCCTTCCCTTTCGACGAACCCGAATGTTTCAATATCTTGGCTTCCACGTAGAAGATGATCTCCTCGGCTATGTTTTTGGATTGATCGCCTATGCGTTCCAGTTTGCGGATGATAGACAGCATAAACAAGGCTTCGTTGATGCCGGTAATATCTTTTTTGATCACTTCGGCAATGGCAACGGGGGCATTATCATTAATAGCATCCAATACGTCGTCCCTTTTAAAAATACTGCGGGCAAGCGCGGTGTCTTCATTTTCAAAAGCGGTGCGGGCATCCGTTAATATATTGATCGCCTCGTCATACATACGGATAAGCGAAGTGCTTTCCAACGCTTCCATATCAAAGTTTACAGACGAATCAACCACGTATTTGGCTACGCCTGAAGCAATATCGCCCACACGTTCCAAATTAGTATTAATTTTTAGTGCAGCCAGCAGAAAACGCAGGTCGATAGCCACCGGGCAATACAGTGCAAAGATGTTCTCCACATCGCGGTCTATCTTTAATTCAAAATAGTTAACCCTTTTTTCCTTAACCAAAACCTCGCGCGCAAGATCCTTATCAAATTTTATCATGGCTTCACGTGCCTTGTTCAATTGTGATTGAACCAATATCCACATGTTAATGATCTCTTTTTTAAGCGTGCCTATTTCGTTTTCTAATTGTGTCATATCTTTAGCCCCCTGCCCCCTAAAGGGGATTTTAATTGGTTATTTAATTTTCTTTTAAAATTCTAATATGCTCCCATCATTCCCCCTTCAGGGGGTCAGGGGGCTAACTAAACCTACCCGTTATATAATTCTGCGTACGCTGGTCCTTCGGATTAGTGAACATCTGTTTGGTATCATCAAATTCAACCAGTTCGCCCATATAAAAAAACGCTGTACGGTCGCTTACACGCGCGGCCTGCTGCATATTGTGCGTTACAATAATAAGGGTGTATTTGGTTTTCAGTTCGTGGAACAAGGTTTCGACACTTGAGGTAGATATAGGGTCGAGCGCCGAGGTCGGTTCATCAAACAGGATCAGTTCAGGCTCCATAGCAATAGCACGCGCGATACATAAACGCTGCTGCTGCCCACCCGAAAGGAACGTACCTTTTTTATGCAATGAATCCTTTACTTCCCGCCATAAAGCCGCGCTGGTCAGTGATTTTTCAACGATCACATCCTTATCAGCCTTTGAAACTTTAATACCGTTCAGCAGGTAACCGGCAACCACGTTTTCATAAATGCTCAGGTTCGGAAAAGGGTTCGGGCGCTGAAACACCATCCCGATTTTCGACCGTACGTAGATCGCGTTCATGTCGTAAACATTCTGGCCATCCAGCAATATATTACCTTTTGAGGTTGCACCGGGTATCAGTTCGTGCATACGGTTAATACCGCGCAAAAATGTTGTTTTACCACAGCCTGATGGACCCATCACCGCGATAACCTCATTTTTACGTATGCTGATATTTACATCCTTTACAACATGGTTATCACCAAAATATGAGTTGTAGTTCTCAGCCTTTACAATTGTACTTTCCATTTTCTTGTGATCACTTTTGTGACTATGTTTAATACTAAAACAAACATTAATAATATAAATGACGCGCCCCAGGCCAGGTTATGCCAATCATCGTACGGACTGGTGGCATAGGTAAATATCAGGTGGGGCAAACTCTCCATGGGCTTGGTAATTCCGAACGATAAATAAGGGTTACCAAAAGCGGTGAACAGCAATGGCGCTGTTTCGCCAATGATACGTGCGATAGACAGCATGATCCCCGATAATATTCCCGCGAAACCGCAGGGCACGATCACTTTCAGGATCACCCGGTGATAAGGCACGCCCAGGGATAGGGCCGCTTCTTTTAGCGAGTCGGGCAGCATTTTAAGCGTTTGCTCGGTCGACCGTATCACAATAGGCAGCATCATAATAGCTAATGCCAGGCTACCTGATAAGGCCGAAAATGTACCCAACGGCTTCACTATCCAGAAATAAACCACGATACCCACCACGATGGATGGTACACCCTGTAAAATATCTACACATAAACCGCTGTAGTAAGCCAGTTTTGTTTTGGGGTTTTCGCTCAGGTAAATACCCGCCGCCATCCCCACAGGTATGGCGATCACCGATGCGATCATCACCATAATAAAACTGCCGAGCAGCGCATTGGCTATACCGCCGCCGGTTTCGCCCACAGGCGCGGGCACGTGTGTTAAAAAGTGCCAGTTAACCTGGGTTACCCCCTGTTTAATAATATAAGCCAGTATGATGATCAACGGCAGGGTGATCAGGAAGGCAAAAAACACAATAACCCCTTTAAAAGCTACGCTCTTGGCGTTTCTGAATCCTATTTTCGCTTCCATCAGATCAATTGTTAGTAAATTTGGTGATTATTCTTTTGCCTATCAGGTTAATTACAACCGTTACAAAAAACAGCACCAAACCAAGCTCTATCAGTGCCGATAGGTATTGGGTATGGTCAGCCTCGGTAAACTCATTGGCGATAACGCTGGCCATGGTATTACCCGGCCCGAATATGGCGTTCTTGATACTATCCGGCACCGCACTCGTATTACCGATCAGCATCGTAACGGCCATAGTTTCGCCAAGCGCCCTGCCTAATGACAGCAGCACCCCGGCAAACAAACCCGACCGCGTATAAGGCATAATTACCCGCCTTATCACCTCAAAACGGGTTGCGCCCAAAGCATAAGCACCTTCTTTTAGTGGCGATGGCACCATACGTATCAAAGTGATACCCAACGAGGCCGCATAAGGGATGATCATAACCGCCAGTATGAGCGATGAGGTAAACACCCCGATACCATAAGGCGCTATACCAAATTTTGCTTCCCATATACGTATCATAGGCACCAGCACAAATAATCCCCAGAAACCATAAATGATGGATGGCACTGCGGCTATCAGCTCAATGGTGTTTTTCAACAGGTCTGATAACCAGCCTTTGGGGTTATACTCGCCCAGGTAAATAGCGATAGCATAAGAAAAAGGGATGGATATGATCAGCGCGATGAACGAGGTAAGCAGCGTACCTATTAAAAATGGATAGGCCCCGTATATATTTTGTACCGGGTCCCATACTTTTCCCCACAGGTAACCGATGCCTAATGTTTTGATCGTCGGCATAGATTCCAGGATCAGTGTCGCCAGTACGCCCAAAATGATCAGCACCAGCAAAACGCTCATCACGATCAATATCCGCTTAAAACCGATCTCCCATTTGAGCTGGCTGTTAGAGAGGTTTAATCTTTTATTTTCCACTGAGTTTAATGGTTTTCTTATATTATTTAGCTGAAAGCCCAAAGCAGAAAGCTTAAAGCTGATAAGCATTTTCTCATTTGCCCTCTTGCTTTAGCTTTCTGCTTTAAGCTTTTTGCTTTTTAGCTTATAAAATTGCTTTACCGTCGAAAGTAGCTGACTTCAATATTTTCTCAGCAACCTTTACAGCCGATTTTGAAAGCGGCGCATAGTTCAATGGCGCGCAATCAGCCTGGCCGGTGTGGATGTTCCACCAAAGCAGTTTCAGCAATTCAGTAGCCCTTGCTTTTGAACGGCCATTGTAGTTTTGTTCTTTGTAGATCAAAGCCCAGGTAAAGCTGGCAATAGGGTAACCTTTAGGGTTATCAGTATCTGTGATAGAAACTTTTGAATCACCAGGTATGGTTACGTTGCTGGCTAAAGTTGTAGCTTCAATAGTAGGTTGAATAAATTTACCGCTCTTGTTCTGGATGTTAGCAACAGGCATGTGGTTTTGCAGGGCATAAGCCAGCTCAACATAACCTATAGCGCCTGGAGTTTGTTTAACCAAACCCGCAACACCTTCGCTGCCTTTACCGCCTAAACCTGCAGGCCAGTTAACCGCACTTGCTTTACCCACTTTTTTAGCCCAATCAGCATTAACTTTAGTTAAGTAATCGGTAAAAATGAATGAAGTACCACTACCGTCTGAACGGTGGATAACCATAATTGGTGTTTCAGGTAAATTAACGCCTTTATTAGTGGCTTTAATTTCCGGGCTGTTCCACATGGTTATTTTACCAAGGTAGATGTCAGCCAGGTCCTTACCGGTAAGGTTCAATGCTGCTTTAACGCCAGGGATGTTATAAGTAACAATTACCGCACCCGATGTCATAGGTATATGCAGGACCGGCGCGCTCATTTTAGCAGTTTGATCTGCATTTAAAGGCGCATCTGAGTCACCGAAATCAACCGTTTTGTTGGTTAATTGCAATATACCACCACCTGATCCGATTGACTGGTAGTTAACCTTTGAGGCGGTGTATTGAGAAAACATTTTTGAAAATAGGGGATAAACAAAAGTACTTCCTGCACCTAATAAGGTGTTATCCTGAGCCGAAGCTGCTAACGTCATGCACGATGCGGCTAAGGCCACTACTGCTAACTTTAAACTTTTAATTACTTTCATTTTATTGTTTGTTTGATTGGTTACTGTTTATTATTTACCAAAAGTGTAGAAGAATGTCATTCTGTAAACCAATGTGTGGTTATCAGGTTGGTATCCTGCTGTGGTTGCATCTAAATTATTTCTGTAGCGATCCAGCCAGATGTTTGGCATAAAGTGGATGTTTTTAGCTGGAGTGAAATCCAAACCGGCAGTAACAAATGTTTGTTTAACTGTAGGATCGTATGAACCGTAGTTGGTATTTACTGAATAAGCATCACCGCTGTTGATCTTAGTATCCGGGTTGTAACCATCGTAACGGGCGAACCAGCCTAATTTACCTTTGGTGATAGCGCCTTTAGCCCAAATGGATATACCATGTACAGTTGCATCTTCGGCAGTTAAAGTACCTTTGTTAGTTACACCTAAACCAATTTTTTGGGTGTAAGCTTCAACACCAACAGTTAAGGGAGAAGTATTGTATGATACGAATATTTTGAACATGTTGTGCTCCTGTGTAGCTAAAGTACCTGAACTGATAACCGTAGTAGCTACAGCAGTGTTCGACTGTGTTCTTGCATAATCCGCATACAAATCCACGTATAATTTTTGGTCAGCAAATTTACCCCATATATCACCGTAGAATATTTTGAAGAAACCAGTGTTTGGATTAGGGTTAGTTGGGCTCAACGCGTTGTTAGGGTTGTAAACAGTAGATACGGTTGAAGTGGTGTTATCACCGATCATGAACACATAACCGAAGTTTTTAGTAGCAGGATCAAATGTTCCCTGTAAAGCAACGCCTACATCATAAGAGTTGTTTTTGTGAAAATCTGTGATGGTTCTTTCGATAGAGCGGTAGCCCCAGGTTGCTTCTGATAATGAAGTTGGTGCATTTGTACCACCTTCGTTCAATGCGAAACCTGGTGTGCTCATTTCACCAACTACGAAGTCGGTTCCGGTCCAAACATCTCTAACACGTAAGTTAAAGTTTTTAATGAAGAAACTCATTTTGCCATCAGCAAGGTTATCGCCGTTGACTACAGATGAAGTAGCAGTGGTAGGTGTAGTGTTTTCGTTTGGCTCAGAAGCTAACAAAACTTCTGCTTTGAATTTCCTGGTTATATCATAGTCATAACCTAAGTACATACGGCGGAATTGGAAAGCGCTCCTGTTAGATGGAGTTTGGTAGTAGTTATTTTCTTTACCTAAAGTAGAAGTAACTGCAGGAGAATGCTGATCGAAATAAGCATCGCCGAATGCATAACCCCATAATCTTCTTTGTGGTTTCCAGGTAGTGTCAGCATCTGCAGGTTTTGCAGCAGCCTTGGTTTCTGTAGTTGCTGCTTCAGATTTTTTGTCAGATTTAACACCGTCAGCGCTGGCAAGCGTTGTAGCGGGTGCTGTTGTGGTCTGTGCATTACTGTTAAAGCCGATTAATAATAAGGCTAATAAGAGTATCGAGCCGGTAAGGTTTGTAAACACTTTTTTCATGTCTTGTCAGGTTAAATTAATTTTCGGGTCAAAAGTGCGCACCCCGCATTACCTTAATGTTAAGACATGATTAACATTTGGTAATATTATGCCAACATTAATTTCAACCTGGCGACATGAAAAAAAGCCAGTTAAACCGGATAAACTATTAGTTAAAATCTACATAACTATTTAATAATTAATGATTTAGAACAGCTATTAATTATTTATGGCTGGGTAACAATTACTTAACATTCGGCCGCTTTGCAAAAGCCTTAACTCCAGCGTATAATGCTTTTAACCTTTCTGTAATACTTACACTAAGCCCAACCCGGTTAATTAACCGGGTCGCCGTCTTTTAATTCGTCATTGCCGATGGTAACAATGCGGTCGCCCGCCTTAAGGTTACCAAATACTTCGGTAGAGTCGTGGCTGACCAATCCTTCTTTGATATTAATAAGAGCGGCTTTGCCATTTCTTACTGCGATCACGTACTCGTGCTCGGTTGAGCGTACGATTGCTGTATTTGGCACCAATAATGATTTGGCGCCCGATACCATGGGTATTTTTACCTCGGCATACATTCCGGGTTTTAGCTGCCCGTTCTTATTCTCCACATCAATTTCAATGGCCTCTTCCCGCATACTGCCCAAAGCATTTGCCGACCGGCTGATGGTTGCCGACTGTTCCTGTCCCGGCATGGCGTTAAAAGTAAAAGTAACCGGTTGTTTCAGGTCTACTTTATCCACGTAATCTTCAGGAATATCTACGGTAAGGCGCATTTTATGTATGTCCTGCAAAATAAGCATCGGCTGGTCGCTGGTTTTACCGGGAGCTACAAGTGCCCCCGGCGAAACATTCCGCTGGATGATCATTCCATCAAAAGGAGCATAGATGCGTAAATACGATGCCATTGTTTTAACCGATTCCACATTGGAGCGCTCAGATTGGGTCATGGCCTGGTCGGCTTTCATTTTTGCGCTTGCATTATCAAGATCTAAAGGTGATACTGATCCCGGCTCTTTAGCGGCCTCCTTTAACCGTTCATATTTTTCTGTGCTGGCCTGTGCATTTTCCTGTGCCTGTACCAGGCGCGAATTGGCCGCCTGTAATTCTGATTCCATTTCAGGCGCCTCCAATATCACCAATAATTGTCCTTTTTTAACGATCGACCCGCGGTCAACAAATAGTTGTTTGACAAACCCGTTCACCTTCGGGAACAGGTTAACTTCATTAAAAGGCACTAATTGCCCCGGCAGCGTTGCCGAACTCGAAAGCGCCTCTTCGGCAACATTACTTAGCTGGTATTTATTGGCGTTTTGTTTTTTTTGTGTAGTCAAATCAACCGGTTTCTGATTTCCGGAACATGCGGCAAACAAACCCGTTATTGCTATCAGCAAATAAGATCTATATTTCATTTTATTTAATATTAAAGTTGGTGATGGTTTCAGTTGATTCTTCAGGCATTAATGATGGCTCATCATAAGATGTTTTATTTTGCACCCAGGCAAAAACCATCGGCAGTATAAATAATGCGGCAAGCGTCGAGGCAAATAATCCGCCGATAACAGCACGGCCAAGCGGCGCTGATTGTTCGCCGGCTTCACCCATGCCGGAGGCCATCGGGATCATACCCGCTATCATGGCAAAGCTGGTCATCAGTATCGGCCTTAACCTGATAGATGCGCTGGTGATAGCCGCTTTGCTGGAGTCCCTGTATTCTAATCTTAATTTCTCCGCATTGGTAACGATCAGGATCGCATTGGCTACAGATACCCCCGTGGACATGATCATGCCCATATAGGACTGCAGGTTAAGGGTCGACCCTGTGATGAGCAATGCCGTTATGGAGCCCAATATTACTGCGGGTATGGTGGATAATACCGATAGCGATACTTTGAACGACTGATAGTTTGCCGCCAGCAATAAAAATATAACCAGCACGGCAAACATCAACCCGTTTTGCAGGCTGGTTAACGTATCGGTTAAAAGGCTCGACATTCCCTCAACGGTAGCGATCAACCCTTTGGGCGGTGTTCCAACCGATTTCACTGCTTTTTGCACTGCCGTAGTAGCTGTCCCCAGGTCCTTCTTATAAATATTGGCGCTTATGGTGATGAAACGCCTTGGCCCGGTGCGGTCATACTCACCTGCGGCGTAGTCGGTTTTAAAAGTGGCCACGTCGGCCAGGGTGGGGCTGCTCTGCCCTTTTACCAGTGGTATTTCCTTTAACTCATCCATCGAGTTCATTACATACTCGGGTATTTGCGCCTGCACCTGGTAGGTATAGGAGTTTTTTTCATCCAGCCATAAATTTTTCAAAGTGAAACGGCTTGATGATGTGCTTGCCGTTACCGAGCGGGCAATGTCACTCACATTTAGCCCCAGTTGCGAAACCTTCAACCGGTCGAGCGTGATAGCGATCACAGGATATTTTAACGGCTGATCGATCTGCACGTCCCTTAAGTAGGGTATCTGTTTCAGATTAGCTAACAGTTTATTGGCATAGGTCTCTATCTGCTGCATATCCTTTCCTGCAACCTGTACCTCTATGGGAGAATTGGCCCCCTGGCTCATGATCTTTTCGGTCATGTCGATGGGCTCAAAAGTGATGGCCATTTCTGGTATGGCCTGTGCTATATTTTTGCGCAGGGCATCCTTTAGTTCATCCATGTTCACCTTATAGTCTTCATCCAGGTTCACCTGCAAAACAGCTTCATGCGTACCGGTATTAAAAACGTACAAGTTACTGCTGCCAAAACTACTGGGCACCAGGCCAATGTACCCCGATGTGATTTTTACATGGTTGTTTACCGTTTGGTCTATGATATGCAAAACCTGTTTAAACTTATCTTCCGTGCGTTCAAGCCTTGTCCCCTGCGGTTCTTTCATCCTGATCTGGAACTGCCCGTTGTTTAGTTTAGGCATCATATCCTTGCCGATCACCACAAATCCAATACCCGCCAGCACGATCACCACCACCAAATAAATGGGCACGATCAGTTTTTTACGCGGCATAAGGCCCGTGATGATCTTTATAAATCGCGATTTAACTTTTTCAAAAAAATTATTTTTCTCCGGGTGATCTATTTCTTCCTGCCTGTGCCTGTTTACCTGGCCTTCTTCCTTCTTGTCCAGCGATTCACCGGCATGGGCATGTACCTTGTCATGATGATAAGTTTGATAGCGCTCTGCTTTGATCATCCAGTTGCTAAGGATAGGTACAAGTGTTTGCGCCAGCACATACGAAACGATCATGGTTAAACCGATAGCCAGAGATAATGGCAGGAACATGGCCTTTGGTACGCCATTCATCAAAAAAGACGGGGCAAATACCGCCAGGATACATAATAAGATGAGCAACAAGGGGAACGATATTTCCTCGCAGGCATCATAAATGGCCAGCCGTTTGGGCTTACCCATTTCCAAATGCTGATGTATATTTTCAATGGTAACTGTGGCCTGGTCGACGAGGATACCGATGGCCAGCGCCAACCCGCTTAAAGTCATGATATTGATGGTTTGCCCGAACAGGCTAAGCAGCAGCACCCCTATCAAAATCGAAACCGGTATAGTGATCACCACGATCAAACTGCTCCGCATATCTTGCAGGAAAAGCAATACCATCAGGCCGGTTAGCAGTGCGCCCAATCCTCCTTCAGTCATCAAACTCTTTACTGCGTTCACCACAAAAACCGACTGGTCAAACTCGTAGGATATCTTCACATCGTTCGGCAGCAGGTTTTGCATTTCGGGCAGTTTGCTTTTCAGGTCCTGCACCACCGTCCAGGTAGAAGCAGGGGCCGTTTTAACTACAGGAATGTAAACAGACCGCTTGCCATTGATCAATGCATAATCCACCGTGATATCGGCGCCATCTGTAACCCGCGCTATATCTTTTACATAAATGGGTACGCCATTTTTAGTGAGCACCGGGATATTGCCAAAATTTGCTGAATTTTTCACCAGCGAATTCATGGTGGTCAAATACATCATATCCCCTATCCTCAGGTTGCCCGATGGCGACATCACATTATATTTCGCCAAAGCATCAACCACCTCATCCGGGGTAAGGTTAAAGCTGCGCAATTTGTTAGGGTCGATGCTAAAAACGATTGTCCGGGCATTTGAACCAAATGGTGGCGGCGCCGACAGGCCCGGTATGGTTGCAAACATCGGCCTGATGCGGGTTGCCGCCAGGTCATAAATATCTTTCAGGTTCTCGGTTTTACTATCCAGCACCAATTCGCCTACCGGCAATGATGAAGCATCATACCTGATCACCTGCGGCGGCAAAGCGCCCGGAGGGAAAAAGCTTTGCGCCCTGTTTACCTGCAAAGCAACCTGCGCCGATGCTTCGGCCATATTGGTGCTCTCGTAAAAGGCGATTTTGATAATAGTTAAGCCCTGTATGCTTCTGCTGCTGATATTTTTTACTCCATCAACATACAAAAACTGGTCCTGCAAGCGTGTGGCAAAAAAACCTTCCATTTGCTGGGGCGACATACCACCGTATGATTCGATCACATAAATGGTAGGCAGGTTGAGTTTGGGGAAAATATCTATAGGTATATTTATTGCACTGAGCACTGCAAATATTAAAAGGCTCATGGTAACCACCACTACGGTGATCGGCCTTTTCAGTGCGGATGTGACCATTGACATAGTTAAGTTATTTTAAAAGGTTTAAAACTGTATTCACCTGGTTCTGACTCACGGCCTGGCCAAACAGGGCATTGTTATAATCATATTTGGCCTGGGCAAAATCGGTTTCGGCGCGGTACAGGATATTGAGCGCGGCATCTAAGTCTATAATATTCGACAAGCCGTTTTTATATAGAGATAGCTGCTGGCGATAGCTGTCATTAGCGGCTTTTAACTGGTTGGGTATTTCTATCAGCCGTTGCTTTGCAGTTTCCATCTCAGCATTAGCCTGGTTGGCGCTGTTTGCCAGTAATATCTTTTGCTCTTCCAGTTTATTGCGGGCATAGTCCGTTTCCGTTTTTTGGGTGCGTAATTTTAATTGCCTGCGGCGAAGGTCGAACAGGTTATAAGATATCCCCACTCCCACCAGGTAGTTATCCCTGTCGAAGCCCCAGCCGGTGGAGAGACTATTATAGTTATTGTTTGCATCCACGCTCGACCCACGCCCCCAGGCCGCTGCCTCTAATGATATTTTGGGGTTATATTGTTTCTTTACCAGGTCTTCGCGCTGTTTACTGTTCTGGTAAATGGATTGGTAATAATTGATCAAGGGGTGTTTCGCCGTATCGATCACAAATTGCTGCACAGGCAAACCAATTAATTGCGCCTCTATGGTTGTATCTGCCACAATATTCTGATACGGAAGCCCGCTGATAGCCGAAAGCTGCAACTGAACCTGCTTAAACTGGTCGTTCAGTTCGATATAGTTCAGCCTTGCTTTTGATAATTCGGCATTGGCCACGCTGGTATCCACGCCGGGCCTCACCCCGCTTTTTGTTAAGGAACTGATAGATCGTAGAATTTCCTGGTTACGCTCAATATTCCGGTATTGAATGGCCAGGTAATCCTGCAAACTAAGCAACCTGAGATAATTATTAATAGTATAAGCCTCTATCTGGTACTTTGATTGGGCGTAATTGCTTTGCTCTACGCTGATCTCAGACCGCGCTACTTTATTTTGCGCGCCGTAATAACCAAAGTTGTAGATCTCCCAATCGAAGGCGGCTATTCCCAAATTTGTTGAAAGAGCGGTAGTCACATTGGTAGTATGCACCCCTCCAGAACTCGATGGGATAACACCAAAACCAAAGTAAGGCCCGATCACATTGTTGCTGGTGCCAATATCGGCCTGGTAGTTCAGCTTTAAATTTGGCAGCCAGTTATTGCGCGTTTCCGCGGCCTGGGCCTGCCTTATATTAATAGCCGATGAATCGGTTATTAAGGTAGGTGCGTTTTGGTCAACCCGGGTTAATAATTGTTTCAGCGTTACGGGTGTCGCTGTTTGCTGTGCATACACTGATACTGATATCAACAATAGCAGCAGGATGAACAGGCTTCTTTTTAAACTTAGCATTTTGATAAATAATTAATTTAACAGGATAGAAAAGAGAATGACGTTGAGTGCAGATTTGCCTCATCATCAAAAATTACCGATGGGATCGGTTTGCGGGAATATCAAATACTAAGTTTACCAGCTAGCAGATAGGCTGGTTCTTTTGGCAAAAGCCCCAGGCGTATATCAGCTATAATCCTTTGGGTTAATTTAATGCAGTTGCTGAATACCGGAGGGAATAAGGTAAGCAGTAAAAAGGAGATGGTGGCGAATAAGGTAACAAATGGATTCGTGAGCAACTGGTGGATAGATCGCACATTGGCATCAGCTTCCTCCAAACCTTCCGGCTTACGTTTGGTAAAACTCTTCGCTAAAACAGTATGCACCTGGCGCGGGCGAAATTCACGGCTAAGCGCACCGAAACCTAAAAATGGTTTGGCAATAAATAAAAGTGCTGCTAAAGTGAATATTAACCTGAAAACGGTAAGCCGTTGCATTATTCTGTTATGTTATTTATTCAACTACAAAGTTGACTGTAAATTGTGGTAAAAAGAATTGTTGTAACAAAGAAGTTGCGTTTTAATGCTTGAACTCCTAAGGGGTCACATCTCATTTTCCCTTCATTCATAACAATTTGGGCTGATTATGGCATTGCGACAACAATCAAAATAGTTATAACATAACGCAGAAATAACAATTCCTTAACATGGCTACACGCCTGGTTAATGATGTCTTAATATAGCCGGAGTACTTTTGGCCTTTCCACAATTTAAGTCATGCGCAAGCTTTTTCATAATTTTTTCTCGCACCAGGCCCTTTTTTACGGGTTGTTTAACCAGGCCGGGAAAAACATTGTGGAAATGTCTGAATTACTTACCGGGGTGATGGATACCGGCACGGCAGAGGAGCGCGAGCCGCTATACCGGCAGATAGATACCCTCGAGGAAACGGGCGATGATATCACACATAAAGTTTACCTCGGCCTGGATAAAGTTTACTTTACACCTTTTAACCGCAAGGACATTCACATACTGACATCAGCAATTGATGATGTGGCCGACAATATACAGGAGGCTTCAGGCAGGATGCAGTTATATAATATCGAAGAGTTTTTTCCGGCGATAAGGGAAATGGTCAATTACATACGGCTATCATGCATCGAGATACAAAAACTGATCTGCAAGCTAAGTAAGATCGAAGACTCCCAGGTGATGATCGACTCCTGCCGTAAAATAAAAGATTACGAGCACCAAACCGACCTGATCTATTACCACGCGCTGGCCAACCTGTTTGCCAATGAAAAGGACGCTATTACCCTCATCAAGCACCGGGATATCCTTTCCTCGTTAGAGGCATCCGTAAATAAATGCAAAAATGTAACTGATGCCATTGAGATCATCGTGCTGAACGGCATTTGAGTATTTTACTACTCAATATTTGATCGAAAGCTTCTTGAGTATAAAATGCAGCAGCCATATCGGCCCGATCAGCAGGAACTTGATATCATCCAGGAACGACGGTTTTTTGCCCTCTATCTTGTGCCCGGCAAACTGGCCTATCCATGATATAGCAAAGATCACCAAACATACCAGCCATAATGCAGGTCCACCGGCTTTTTGCCATTCGGCCAGTTGTATCACACCCAAACAAAAGCCCATCAGCACTACCAGCATAAAATAGGATAGTATAGGCGAAAGCTTGTAGTAATAATAAATACTGAAAGCAATTAAAAACGATGCCCAGTTAAAGTACCCATTATACGATCCTAAAAACTTAAGGTAAGGAAAAGGAATGGACCATAACAACCCAAACAGGCTGAACACGATCAGCGGGACACATATCCAGTGTATTAATTTATTAGTTGGGTTTTGATGGCTTTCCGCGTATTTGGCAAAGTAAATATCAACCGGGCGCATCTTTACTACCGGCTTGGCTTCTTGCTTCTTATTTTTAGAATTACTCAAATCAACAACATATAAAAATGTCATTTCGAACGACAGAGAGAAATCTTAAACACGTGCAATGTACGCATGTATAAGATTTCTCCTCGTTCCTCGTCGAAATGACATAGAAGTTATCTACTTCGCAAACGCTACCGACCTTGTTTCCCTGATCACCGTAACCTTGATCTGGCCCGGATAGGTCATTTCAGTTTGGATACGGTTAGAGATATCGGCAGCCAATACTTCTGATTGCGCGTCGGTAATCTTTTCACTTTCCACAACCACACGCAACTCGCGGCCTGCCTGTATCGCGAATGTTTTTTCAACACCGGGATATGACATAGCCAGTTCTTCCAATTCTTTTAAACGCTTGATATAGCTTTCAACCACCTCGCGGCGTGCACCCGGGCGCGCACCTGATATGGCATCACAAGCCTGTATGATCGGCGACAGCATAGATGTCATTTCTATTTCATCGTGGTGTGCGCCAATGGCATTGCAAACTTCAGGATGTTCCTTATATTTTTCGGCAAGCTGCATACCCAAAATAGCGTGCGGCAATTCCGGGTTATCATCAGGTACTTTACCAATATCGTGTAACAGTCCTGCGCGTTTAGCCAATTTCACATTCAGGCCTAATTCAGCTGCCATGGTAGCGCAGAAGTTGGCCACCTCGCGCGAGTGCTGCAACAGGTTTTGTCCATATGATGAACGGTAACGCATACGGCCAACCATGCGGATCAGTTCAGGGTGTAAGCCATGGATACCCAGGTCAATTACGGTACGCTCGCCTATCTCTACGATCTCCTCGTCTATCTGTTTTTTGGTTTTAGCAACCACTTCTTCAATACGTGCCGGGTGGATACGACCGTCAGTAACCAGGCGGTGCATAGCCAGGCGGGCAATTTCGCGCCTTACCGGGTCAAAGCCCGAAAGAATGATCGCCTCTGGTGTATCGTCCACAATGATCTCGATCCCGGTAGCTGCTTCCAGCGCACGGATATTTCTTCCCTCACGACCTATAATACGGCCCTTTATCTCATCATTTTCTATGTTGAAAATAGAAACCGTGTTCTCAATGGCGCTCTCGGTAGCCGTCCGTTGTATAGTTTGGATAACGATCTTTTTGGCTTCTTTGGTGGCAGTAAGCTTGGCCTCGTCAACAATATCCTTGATCTGTATCATGGCCTTGGTGCGGGCCTCTTCGCGCAAATTATCTATCAGCTGATTTTTTGCATCCTCGGCTGATAAGCCTGCAATGGTTTCCAGTTGATCCACATGCTGCTGTTTAAGCACCTCTACTTCTTCCTGCTTTTTAGTAGCAATTTCTGTTTGCCTTTCCAAATTCTTGCGAACATTATCCAGTTCAGATTCCTTGCGGTTCATGTTCTCCAACCGCTGGTTGAAAGATTGTTCTTTTTGCTTCACCCCGTTTTCGCGCTGGTTGATGGCGTTATTCTTTTCGTTGATCTCGCGCTCATGCTCAGCCTTCATCTGTAAAAATTTCTCTTTGGCTTCCAGCAATTTGTCTTTCCTTAATATTTCAGCGCTGTTTTCAGCATCCTTCAAAATCTTTTTCACTTTGTTTTGTGCCGCTGCTTCCTGGTCTTTAAAAAGTTTCCTGAGCAGGTAGCGGCCAACGACCACACCCGTAGGTATGCCGGCCAGTAACCCGATAATAATGTATAATACTGTGTTCATTTTTAGTTTATATAAATAAAAAAACCGCAACTAACTTTTAAGTGTCATGTATATAAAAACCTCATTTCCCAGTGCATGATCGGGGCTGCGTTAAGTGCGGCTGGTTGCCGAAAGTAAACGTATACCGCTTTGATCTGCTGATATTGAAGCGTTAAGTTTTTAATAGTGAAACCTAAAATTTAACTGCGGTTAAATCTTAATTTGCTCTGTATGTGTAAAGAACGTTATTACTTCGAAAAAAATTCGGTCAGTAAATGATCCAACTGGTAAACCTTATCCGCGACGCCGGTATCCTCCACCGTCACCTTCTTTTCTGCCTTTAATGATGATGTTGCGTAATGCAGCACACACATCGAAAGCAGGTCTTGTTTATCCCTGACCGCATAATTTTCCTGGTATTCCTTTATCCGGTCGTTGATCAGCTTAGCTGCCCTGCGTATTATTTCTTCTTCTTCCATGTTTACCTTTAAGGGGTAAACTCTGTCAGCAATATTTATTTTTATGGAGATTTCTCCCATTTGAGCTATTCACTTTTATACTACTTTTTCAGTAATACAATACACTTATCTATTTCCTGCACAAATTCGTTAATTTTTTGCTTTATGTCAAGTGTTTTTTCACTTGTCTCCGAAAATGATTTTGCCACTTTCAACACCCTCAGCTTATCTTCCAGGTCTTTGCCCTTATCCTTGCTGGCATTCAAGGCTGTAGATAACGCCTGATTCTCCAACTTCAGCAGATCATTTTCTTCCTGCAGGGCCGAGCAGAGCTCTATCAGGCGCTCCGTTTTTTCTACAACTTTGTCTAACTGTTCAGCTACTGAAGGCATTTTTTAATTAGTTGATTAGGTTGATTGAGTTGGGTTAAGTTGATTGAGTTAAGGTTTAGGTTAATTAAAAACTTAATCAACCATTTAACCATTCAACTTAATCAACGGCCCCGCACTTCCGCTCCCGCTTCTTTTCCGAAATTATAAATTAATTTTTGTATGATCGCATCAATCGCTTTATCCGTCAAAGTTTTTTCTTCGTCCTGCAAAATAAAACTCAGCGCATATGATTTTTTACCCGCCGGCAATTTGTCGCCCTGGTACACATCAAACACGTTTACATCCTGCAATAATTTCCGCTCTGTTTTTTGGGCGATCTGCTTCAACTGTCCAAAAGTAACGTTGGTATCCACCAGCATCGATAGGTCACGCCTTACCGCCGGGAATTTTGAAACCTCCTGGTAAATGATCTTGTTCTTCCTTACCGCTGCCAGCACCAGGTCGAAATTAAAGTCGGCATAAAATACCTCCCGACCAACATCCGCTAATTTCAGGGAAGCTGCCGCTACCGAACCAAACTTAACCAGCTGTTTGCCATTGCGCATATATTGCAGGCCAAAGGCCATTTTGCTGCAGGTAGCATCTTCCACCAAAATATCTTTGATGTTCAATTTCTCCAGCAAGCCGTCAACAATAGCTTTTAATTTATAGAACGATACTTCGCCGGGTTTCTGATTCCATTGCTCCGCTTTGTCGGCGCCGGTGATAAATATCGAAAAACGCTGTATCTCGCTGTATTTATCATCCTTTACACTGTACACCTTGCCAAACTCATAAAGCTTCAAGTCGGCATTACGGCGGTTCTGGTTATAAGCGATGGCCTCCAAACCGGAATACAGTAAGCTTTGCCTCATCACATCCAGGTCATTGCTCAAAGGGTTCAATATTTTCACTGCATGATCCAAATCAGTTGAATAGGCCGATTTCGTCAGCGAGTTTGATAATATCTCGTTAAAGCCATTAGCCGTCAGCAGGTCAGATATACTATTCTGCACATCGTCTTTTTCGGGCCGTATCGAATTATTTAACGAGGCCCTGATCTGCGTTGGTATCTCGATATTGTTGTAGCCATATATCCGCAGTATCTCCTCGATCACATCCACCTCGCGGGTAACATCCACACGATATGGCGGAACTTTTAAGGATAAGCCCTCAGCAGATTCCTGAACGATCTGGATATCCAATGCGGTGATGATCGATTTGATCTCCTCGTGTGCGATAGATTTACCGATCAGCCTGTCCACATTTTTGTAAGTGATGTCCACCTCAAACGGAGCAACAGGATTTGGGTAGATGTCCGATATTTCAGAAGATATCGTCCCGCCTGCCACTTCCTTGATCAATAAGGCTGCATATTTTAACGCAAACACGGTAATATCAGGGTCAGTACCCCGCTCGAAACGGAAGGAGGCATCGGTTTTCAAGCCAAACCGCTTGGATGTTTTACGCACCCATACCGGGTTAAAATAAGCGCTCTCTAAGAATATATTTTTTGTCGAACTTTTTACGCCCGATCCTATTCCACCAAAAACACCGGCTATACACATCGGTTCCTCGGCATTGCAGATCATCAGGTCATCAGCTGAAAGCTTGCGCTCTACCTCGTCCAAAGTTTTAAATAACGTTCCTTCGGGGCAGGTTTTAACGATCACTTTATCGCCCTTTACCGCATCCGCATCAAAAGCGTGCAGTGGCTGGCCTAATCCATGCAACACATAGTTGGTTACATCCACCACGTTGTTGATAGAACGGATACCGATCACACCCAGTTTCTCCTTCAACCACTTCGGCGATTCCTTTACATCGATACCCGAGATCGTTAAACTGGAATACCTTGGACAAGCAATTTCGTTTTCAACCACAACCTCGATCTTACGATTGGTATTATCCACCTTAAAGCCCGAAACATCCGGTTTGTTGATATGCGTTTTTACAAAAGCGGCAATATCGCGTGCCGTACCCAAATGCGAAGCCGCATCAGCACGGTTAGGTGTCAGGCCGATCTCGAACAGGTAATCATCATTAACCTTAAAATAATCTTTGGCCGGTGTGCCTGGAATGGCATCTGCGTCAAGCACCATAATACCATCGTGCGAATTACCCAGGCTGATCTCATCCTCGGCACAGATCATACCTTCAGAAACCTCGCCCCGTATTTTTGATTTGTTGATCTTGAAATGATCCCCCTCCATAGGGTGAACGGTAGCGCCAACAACAGCTACCACTACCTTTTGCCCGGCTGCCACGTTGGCTGCGCCACAAACAATTTGCAGGTCGGTACCTGTACCTACATCTACTTTAGTCAAATGCAGGTGGTCGGAATTTGGATGATCTATCGATTCCTTCACATGGCCTATCACCAATCCTTCCAATCCGCCGGGTATGGGCTGCACCTTATCCAGCACTTCCACCTCCAAACCAATGCCGGTTAGTATCTGCGAAATTTGTTCAGGAGTTTGAGCGGTATCAATAAATTGTTTAAGCCAGTTGTAGGATATTTTCATTACAGCAAATAATAGTCGGCAAAGATACGATTTGGAGGGGAAAGGTTAAAGGAGAAAGGCGAAAGGTTATTTTGGATACAGAATGTTCAATTTCGAAATTGACAGTCAATTTTTATTTTGCTGTTCCATTAATTCGCTCTTCAAATTCTTTTAATGTGATTATCCCTGTTTTACTTAAGGCCATTGAATAATATGGCTCCAATGCTTTAGGGTTGATATATTCACCTATACTAGTTAGCATCAGGACACAATCGGCGTGCGATTTAAATAAATGAATTCTTTTTAAAGCTGCCATCTTTGCATGTAGATCAGGGTCATGAATTATTGAGTACTTCAATAATTCGTAATATCTCAAATCACCTGAATCTCCATAGACCATTATTTTCTTGATTCGATTATCGGCATTCATCGCTAAGAATTTTTCAATTAGCTTTTCTTCACTATCGTTAGATTCGGTCTCAGACATTGCGGAAGATGTCCTGTTTTTATTGAGCCTAAAAAGTTTTTTGAAAAAATTCATTTATTTATTATTAATATTAATTGACCATTTGCACATCTGCACATCCACTTATCTGCACATCACAACAATCCCTCATCCCCAAAACTATAGAACCCATTGTCCCCAATAATAAGATGGTCTAATATCTGTATCTCCAGCATTTTACCCGAGGCGGCCAGGTTTTTAGTCAGGTTAATATCCTGTTGACTTGGCTTTAAATTACCGGAAGGGTGATTGTGCACCAAAATGATCCCGGTAGCCTGGTGCTGTATCGCCGTATGAAATATAACTTTAGGGTCGGCCACGGTAGTGGAGAGTCCGCCTTTGCTGATGAGTTCCTTACCCAAAACCTTGTTGGAGCGGCCCAATAAAATGATCCAGAATTCTTCGTGGTTCAGGTCGACCAAATGACGGCGCATAATATTATACCCATCCCGGCTGCTAACGATGGTTTCTACAGCTTTGCTTTCGGTATCGCCCCTCCGCCTGCCAATTTCCAGCGCGGCAATAATGGAGATCGCTTTAGCCTCGCCTATCCCTCTGAAACTGGAGAGCTCAGCAATAGATGCTTTGGCCAGTTTGTTCAGGTCATTATCATAATGATGCAGGATGCGCTTGCTCAGTTCAACGGCTGATTCCGTCCGGCTGCCCGAGCCGATCAGTATCGCGATCAATTCGGCATCCGTCAATGCCCGGCGGCCCTGCCCGCTTAACTTCTCGCGCGGCCTGTCCTCTTCAGCCCATGATTTGATGCTGATCTTATTCTCGTAAGGTTTCACCCGATTAAAGTATGAAAAAAGTGTCAAAACAAAAAAGGGCATACACGTATGTATGCCCCTTCAAAAATATCGGTGGGTTAATTACTTTAAGCCGTTTACAAATTTTGTAAGCTTTGATTTATTGTTCGAAGCTTTGTTTTTGTGAATAACATTCTTTTTAGCCAAACGGTCAAGCATCGAGATCACTTTTGTTAAAAGTACAGCAGCGTCAGCTTTTGTAGTGGTGCCTCTTAATTTTTTGATGGCGTTCCTGGTAGTTTTGGCCTGGTATCTGTTACGCAGACGCTTCGCAGCATTTGCCCTGATCCTTTTTATTGATGATTTATGATTTGCCATTTTAGCTAATTATTCTTTTTTATTTAAGGACTGCAAATATATGACGAATATTTATATTATCAAATGCCTTTTTTAAAATTGTTTTTTAATGCTAAATATTGGCTGCAAGGCTTGTAAATGCCCAAAGAGTTGAGATAGTTGGAACTTCTTTCAATAGATAACAAATCTAAAAGGGCCGACTGTAACAGTCAGCCCTGTATAGATTCCCTCAACTATTAGTATTTTTCGCAGGCAGATTAATTACTAAAGCTGGTAACGGCTTGGTCAACTAAAATATATTCCATTTGTATGGAACTCTCCAAATCGTCAAAGGTGTTTGCGCCAGGTTCCGTACGCAGATAACATTCTCCATTTACTTCATCATATTCCACTTTAGCGCCAAAGCGCCATTGTATCAGGTGGTAATTCCAGGTGATGGTGGTTATTTTGGCGCCATTTTTCAAAAGGCTCACTACATCATCCTTGCATATCTTGTTCCCTTTACCAAAGCCACCTAATGTTGAATGAAGAAACACATCAGAGATGTATTCATTATCATCCGTTTTATGCTTCCAAATTCCCGAAATATAATAATCCCATTGTTCCATATTCCCTCCTTTTACACTTTAATCGTTTATAGATAAACAAAGCTACAGTTTAAGAAATAAGGAAACACACCGTGTTTTAACGGTATTTTATTGCGGGAAACACCCAATTTATTTACCTCTGGAAAGAGATTAAAACCCTTTACCGGCAACGCTCAGCCCAGGCTTGAAACTGATATACAAACCATTAAGGTATATTCACACGCAACAGGTCAAATAATTCTTTGCCTGGCTGATTCATGTGTCAAACACTTTTGTTATTTTTATTCATTGATCCTCTAAACTTTATCCTCATGAAATTCTTAAAAAACAACTTGTTAAAAAGCCTCATCATTTTCGCCCTTCCGGCCATAATATTCAGCTGTACATATACCAAAACCTTTCCTCCAAAACTGAGCAGTAAAGGCGATACGGTAATTAATAAGATAAAAAACGCCAACAGCTTTGAGGATATTGAATTGCAGGAGAAACAAACCAGTGGTTCAAAGGGCGATTTAACAGTGCTTACTGTTAAACTTTACAATGGGAAAAATCTACCTGCGGATAGTTCAGCTGTACGAAAACTCGGCAAGGAGATTGCCAGTCAAATAAAACCGGTCCTAACAGACGCCGGCGGGATAAATAGCTATATCGTACTTTTTTGCACCAGGACTGTTGATGGAAATACCACCAATACCACCTACAATGGCTATGAATATCAATCGGGCGAGCTATAATTACAAATGACATTGTTACAGGCTGAAGCTTGTAACAATGTCTATATAAGGTCAATTCATTTTAAAAATTGTCCTCGTCGGCGCTCGGCCCATAGCTTCCCGGAATAGGCACATCCAGCAGGCGCAAAAAAACACCCATTTGCGCCCGGTGGTGCACTATCTGGTTATATGCCATACGGATCACCTCCTTTTTTGGCCTTACGCTTAGTATGTGTCCGCCATTACTAAGCGTCCATTGCTGCTCCAATTGTGCCTCTTTGGCGTTTGACAAGGCCTCTCCACCTCTGGTCACACTTTGTTCCAGGAAATCCAAAAGGTCTTTGGTGTTGTTGATAACAGGCTCCTTATGTGTGCCTGCCGCAAAATCAAGCCCGTCCGTGCAGATCGCCATCTCCACCCACGAAGGGATATCGGCAATGTGCGTAGCCAAACGGCGCACGGTCATACTTTTTTCGTGGGGTTTCCAGTCATACTTATCATCAGGTATGCGTGATAACATTTTGCGGGTGGTTTCCGCTTCCTGGTTCATTTCCTTTAATAACATTTCGATGTTTGACATAACGTTTTCTTTTTTGGTTTATACCTCAAAGTAAAGCCACGCTGGTGACAGCCCTATGTCAGTAGTATTTTGGCTAATAGAAATAATTATAACTAAGCCACATCTGCTATTTGACTCATCCGGTCTTTTCCGCTAACTAGCGGATCGACCACCTCTCTGCGGCTTGCCGCAAAGAGGTGGTCGATAGCTTTAAATTTTTTTACCCTCTTCCCGCTAGCGGAGAGAGGGTCGACAAGCGTAGCGATGTCGGGGTGAGTAAACCAGGTGATAGTTAAATGAGGTATGTGGTAACACCGTTCAAACCCATGTTTAAACAACTATTATTCAGCTATTAAATAGCTATGTTTTAAGCTGCTATGGAAATAATATCGTAACTTTATATTTCGTTTATACGTTCTTAGGGACAAATACCAAACTTTATCAAATCACTAAAAATGAGCCAATTCACTCCAAAATAAATAATCTTGCCGCCCTATAAAGTCTGTAACATCCATAGGGGTATAGATATTTTTAATAAACGCTATCTTAGGCCATTCTTTTTGACTTTGAAGCGACGCAGATCCTTCACTTTTTAATTAGAATTGTGAGGCAATAACCATAAAGCCGGCAGCTATTGCAAATACCATGAATAAAGCATTTTACCAGAAGATATTAGATAAGCAGCAGATCACGGGGGCCGTCCCCTCCAATAAGGAGATAGCCGAATGGGCGCTAAAAGTGATCCGCTTACTTTATCCTGAACAGTCAAACCGGCTTTTCACTTATGTTCATCAACTCGAGGCAGAGTTTAAAAAATTAGAGGCAGAACTTTCTGATATCCTCGATGCTGCCCGCGGCGCACATGATGAGGCTAACGAGGTATTAGCCAAAACCTTTTTTGAATGCCTGCCCGAATTATACCGGATGCTGAATACTGACATACAGGCCACCTTCGCTGGCGACCCTGCTGCAAAAAGCGAGTTCGAAGTGATCAGGGCGTACCCAGGTTTTTATGCCATATCTTTTTACAGGCTCGCCAACGCACTTTACCGCCTGGGCGTGCCACTTATCCCGCGTATTTTAACCGAGTACGCGCACTCCCGCACAGGTATTGATATACACCCCGCAGCTACCATTGATGAGTATTTTCATATCGACCACGGCACAGGGGTAGTAGTAGGCGAAACCTGTTTTATAGGGCGCCATGTGAAGCTTTACCAGGGTGTTACCTTAGGCGCGCTTAGCGTAACCAAAGCGGTTGCAAACAGCAAGCGCCATCCAACGGTGGAGGATCATGTGGTAATTTACGCCGGTGCAACCATCCTGGGTGGCCGCACAGTTATCGGCGAAGGAAGTATAATAGGTGGTAATGTGTGGCTCACCAAGTCTGTTCCCGCAAATTCAAAAGTTTACCATACACACGAAGTGACCATATTAAAGGAAAAAATTAAAGAGTAATATTATAGTTGATTGAGTTAAGTGGTTGACTGAGTTGATTAGGTTAAACGTTTTCATGGCTGAACTTTAATCCAATTAAACCAACTTAATCCAACTAAATCAACTTAATCCAACTAAATCAACACAACTATGGCCGGTATAATTGATCTGATAGGCAACACGCCTATGGTTGAACTAAAAAAGCTGAACCCTAACCCAAACGTTACCATATACGCCAAACTGGAGGGGAATAATCCCGGCGGGAGCGTAAAAGACCGTGCCTCGCTTAATATGATACGCAGCGCTTTGGAACGCGGCGATATTAAACCCGGCACCAAACTGATAGAGGCCACCAGCGGCAACACTGGCATTGCCCTGGCCATGATTGCCGGTTTGTTCGGCCTGGAAATAGAACTGGTACTGCCATCAAACTCCACCCGCGAACGCACACTGGCTATGGAGGCTTTTGGCGGAAAAGTAACCTTGCTTGAGGGTATTGAAGCCTGCCGGGATTATGCCGAAGCAAAAGCAGCTACCGGTGAATATTTTTTGCTAAACCAGTTTGCCAATCCGGATAATTATAAGGCCCACATCAAAAGCACCGGGCCCGAAATATGGAAGGATACCGATGGTAAAATAACCCATTTTGTGAGCGCCATGGGTACTACCGGAACCATTATGGGCTGCTCCGAATTTTTGAAACAGAAAAACAATAATATTCAGATAGTTGGCTGCCAGCCTACTGAAGGTTCATCCATCCCCGGCATCAGGCGATGGCCAGAGGCTTACCTCCCAAAAATATTTGACCCCAAACGCGTTGACCGTGTAATGGATATTTCTGAACCTGAAGCGGTAGAAATGACACGCAAACTGGCAAAGGTTGAAGGAATTTTTGCCGGGATGAGTAGCGGCGGCGCTGCAGCAGCCAGTATTAAGCTGGCACAGGAGCTGAAAGGAGGTGTTATCGTATTTATTTGTTGCGACCGCGGAGATCGCTATTTAAGCAGTAACTTATTCGGCTAGTGGAAGTTATTAACATTTTTGAGAGTGAAAAGCCGTATTTTTATAAAAATGTTGAAAAAAATACATATAAAATATTAAAAAAATATTAGTCTGCTAAGCCGATAGAGTTTATATTTGTGTGATTCATTATTATCAATCTAAAACAAATCTCACGTTCTTTATGGTTTAATTATGAGTTCAGTTAATTATTGAGAAGAAGAGAGAAAGCCCCAAACTTTCTCTTTTTTGTTTTTAACTTATACCTGCATACTTCATATTATAATATTCCTATCAACCACAAAGCATATCCATCCTTATTTCAAACTTCAGTTTTACTACAGATAGTTTACCATATTTCTACAGATTGACAAGCTATACTTGATAAACCAATCTGATAATTATGAAAAAGACCATTTTATTATCATTAGCAACTGCCACTTTTACGGGCGGGGCAATGGCCCAGGATCTGAAAGCGAAAGACGTACCAACCGTAGTAAAAGAAGCGCTGCTGAAAAAGTACCCCCATGCAATTAAGGTAAGTTGGGAAAAAGAGAAAGGAAATTATGAAGCCAGCTGGGGCGGCAGATCAGGCGAAGATACTTCAGTGCAGTTTACTCCCGCGGGTGCGTTTGTAGAGGAAGTGGATGCGATAGCGGTAAGCAAACTCCCCGCGGATGTTGCTCTCTATGTGAAAGCGCATTATAAGGGCTCTACAATAAAGGAAGCTGGTAAAGTTACCGATGCTGCCGGAAACAAATTATTTGAAGCTGAGATAAAAGGGAAGGACTTAATATTTGATGAAAGCGGTAAATTTGTTAAGGCAGATTGATATGATCTTGATGAGCAAGAGTAATTAAGCTTATTTCTTAAGTTGTAAGACTATCAGCCGCTCCAACTGATCAAGGCTTTGGTTGAGATAATTCATATCGCCGGATATTTTTGAAACCGTGATACCGCCCTCGATCATAGCGATCATCAGCGAAGCAAACGCAGCAACATCCGCATCTTCCCTGATCTCGCCCTCCCTGATGCCTTGCTGAATAATAGTCGAAATCCCCCGGTGCCACCGGCCTAAAGCGTCGCTCACTTTTTTCTGAAGCTGCGGATGCGTGTCATCAGCATCCACCCCGGTATTAATAATAGGGCAACCCATTGATAAAACAGGTTTAGAAAGGCCATGACGATAAACCGTAATATAGGCCCTTAGTTTACCAAGTGCAGAAGGATCTGATACCTGCAATAGCCTTACATCTCCGATCATTTTGTTTAGATTATAATCGAAAGCGGCCAATGCAACTTCATCTTTGTTCTCAAAATTACCATAGATGGCCCCTTTCGTCAGACCCGTGGTTTCAGTCAGGTCCGACATTGATGTGCCCTCATAGCCTTTGCGGTTAAACACCGGCGCTGTTTTTTCAACAATATATTGCCGTGTACGTTCTGCTTTTCCCATATACAAATATAATTAAAAATACCAATTGGTATTTTAGTCAATGATGAAATAGTAACGGTGAATTGTCAGTAGTGATTTTGGGATTGTTATTGATCATTTACCATTTGGCTATTCACTACTCACTATTGATCACTCACCATTCACTACTCACTATTGATCATTCACTACTCACTATTCACAACTCACTATTGATCACTCACCATTCATTACTCACTGCTCACAACTCACCACTGACTACTCACTACCCGCATCTAAATAAAAAGTTCATGGCATCATAAGCTGCTTTTGCTGGTACCGAGTTATGATCACAGTCGCTGTAATATTTATAGGTGTATTTTAGGCTGCCATCCGGGTTATCATCCAGTATATCTGCCAACTCCAATACAGAGCGCATGTGTGCGGTTGTGGCGGAGGCGTCGCTTCTTACTTCCTTGATATCCATCACGGCAGGCATATTATTGGCAATCCCCAGGAATAATGATTTCCCATTGAATTTCCCCTCTTTCAGCGCTTCCCGCACCTGTTTCAGGAGTTTTTTGTTATCCCACCACATACTGGGCTCTATTGCCACATAAGCGTTAAATAGTTCTGACCGGCTGACAGCCATATTCATCACTGCCAACCCACCGAAAGAATGACCAAACAATGCCCTGTACGCATCCGTTGGATACACAGAATCAATATAAGGTACCAGTTCCTTTTCAATAAAATCAATAAACTTTCCGCCCCCGCCTGATACTTCAAACCCCTTTATCTGATCACCTCCCGGGCCATATAAATAATTGCTTGGTGTGAGATCGCGGGTGCGGTTAATATTAGGTATAGCTACCACGATCATATCCTGGCATAATCTTACGCCATTCACCCCGCTTAGCTGCTGCACCATTTTGTTAAGCCACGAGAAATGCGCATCGCCATCCAGCAGGTAAACCACCGGGTAGGTCTTACCGCTATTTGCCGGGTCCTTTGCGCTTGCGGGCACATATATCCATACTTTCCGTTTTTCGCCTAAAATTTTAGAGTCGATGGAATTGCTCTTACCCAAAACAAAATAGTTGTTTTTAATAGTGCGGGCACTGGCCGCAGCCATCACTACAATTACCAGGAGGAACAATGCAAAATACATACAGATATCCGCTTAATCAGGGTTTGAGTATTAATTAGTAGTAATTATTATTTAAGCAGTTCTAAGCTATTCATTTTTAGTGAATAATACTGCCTGCCGTATAGTTTGACCCGATATATTGCTGATTTCAGGAAATCTGCGCCAACAATTCTGCTAAACAGGTGTTCCATACTATAGTAGAATGATAAAAAATGGATACATTAAAAATATTCAGATCCAACGTGATGTTTAAGTTGGATGATCTGCAACAGGATACTTTTAGAAGATTATTTACCCGTATTGATCAGCTGGGGGTAAAGCAGGGGGTTGATAAAATGGGGCTGGATCGATTTGTTGAGCAGTGCGCCCGTTTGGCTGCAACAACGGGTGTCATATCAGGCGGTGGCGGTGCGCTTACCATGGTTGTCGGCATTCCCTTTGACCTGTTAAATATGATCACACAGCAATTCCGCGTTTCATTGGGCATATTATATTACCACAGGGGCACCTATACGCTGAGCTTTGACGAGTTTATGGATATCCTGACAGCAGCCCTACAGGTTGAAGCCGGGGTGGCAGTTACCAAAGCCCTGCTGGAAAGAGGCACTGAAAAAATGATGCTGAAAATGGGATCAAAAACGGCTGGCCGACTGATACCTGTAGTGGGCGCCATTATTGGCGGAACAACCAATTACATTTTTATCAAACGCTTAGCCGGGTCATTGATCAGGCTGCAGGGACGGTACCAACCGGTGACCCTGGCTCATTTGGACTGATCCTATTTTTATGTTCAGTCGGTATCTGTGAATGAACAATTGTTCAACGTTTCTTATTACCGGTAATAATGATCACCAGCCCGCCCACAAGCAATATGGTACCGAGATATGGCGGCCAGGTTACGTCTTGTTTTTTATCAACAGAAACCTGTATAGGGCCGGCATCTATTAGTTTCTCCTTTTTGGTGTAAGTAAATCCCGACCAGATTAGCATTATGGCCCCTATGATGATCAATATGATTCCCAGATTCCTGTTCATGATTTTATGTGTGATTTATAAAAATGGTCCAATATTAAATTCATCCCCGATCAGATCTTTTGCTTGTAATAACCAACACCAGGCCGCCAGCCACCAGTACCGTACCGATGTATGGCACCCAGTTCATTGTTGTTTTCTTTTTAGACGAAACGCGAAAGGAGTTTTCATTGTCGGGCATCATTGGCTTTTTCTCTTTTGGGGCGGGTGCAAAGCTTGTCCAAATGAGCATTGAGGCTCCAAAAATGATCAATGCTATACCTATTCTCCTATTCATAATATAATTCGTTAAGATTTCTAAAATCATTCACTTCACGCCGACCTATTTCATATCTGGCCTATCCCTAACCAGGGGATAAGCGGCAGCAGAAATTAATTTTAGGCAATAAGTTGGTTAAGAAACAGCTAAATATAGCTAAAAAAACACTTCCGCGGTCTTAATCTTCCGTTATACATTTTTTTAAAAATACCGTTAAAACACGGGGTCTTTTAATTATATATATACTTTATGTTTGTAGTTGTGTTGGAAATCCTAATTATCACATACTAATGACAACGTTTATCTCACGAACACATAAAGATTCAAAAAGGGCGCCGGAGTATTTTTCAAGGCTGCATAGCGAACTCAATATTGAAAAATACAGGTTAGGTAAATACCAGGAATTCATTAAACTCGCCAGCTTCCAAAACATGCACGATGCCGACCTGGCTTACTATAAAGTGTATCATCAGTGTGCCGAGAACGCCCATACCAAGGCGGGCCTTTTATCATGTCTTGAGCAGGAAGAAAAATTGCTAACCCGGCACCCCGATGCCTTCGATCACGACATTTACAAGAAGCACACGCTAAATGCAATAAATGAAATAAAGCAGCAGTTATATACTGGAGCGCTGGATTATTTATTTATTTAAAGTAGACATAAGCTATTTAAGTTGATTTAAATATTACTAAAAAACACATCCCAATGAACAAACTTGTAATTATTGATGATGATCCTATTGATCATTTTTTAATACAGCATCTTATGCAGGATATTAATTATGCTAATAATACCACCTACACAATGGATGGTTCCCTCGTACTGGATTATATTGAACAAAACAAACACCAGCCCGAACTATTGCCCGATGTGATATTTTTAGACCTGAATATGCCAAAGTTTAGCGGATGGGACTTTTTGGACCGTTATAAACTATTATTTCCCCATTTACAAAAAGATATACAAGTGCATATTTTAACTTCGTCTGTCAGGCCCCTGGATAAGGAACGTTCTGCACAATATCCATTTGTCAAATCATACATGAGCAAACCTTTGAAAGAAAGTGTAATTATCGAGATCAACAAGGAGGATCAACCTGGTCTGTAAACCCTTAATCCGCACATTCTTCCAGCGAAGCACTATGGGCGACAGTGATCCCCTCTTCTTGTTTTGATTCAATCAAACTTTCATCCCCTGTTAGTTCTTCTGTTTTCCCTTTGCGATATTTAGACAGGTTGATGAGCAATACGCTGCTCAATATGATAAGCAGCCCCGTAATTTGCAACAGCGAAATATGTTCGTGTGCAAAAAGCATACCCAGCAAAACAGCGATAACAGGGTTTACGTAAGCATAAGTGCTTACCTGTGTTGCGGGCCTTACCTGCAGCAGCCATACATAAGCGCTAAATGCGGCGATGGAGCCAAAAACAATCAGATAACCCAATGCAAACCAGGCGTTAGCGGGTATTTGCCCCCATTGCAAATGGGTAAATTCATGGTTGAGCAGGCTGCCGGGCAAAAATACCAAGCCGGCGATGATCATCTGCCAGGCCACATTCACCCCTGCCGAGCCTTCTGAGGGATGGTGCTTTGAATACAAAGAGCCTGACGACCAGGCAATAGAACCCAAAACAAGCAATAGCATACCGGGTAATTTTGAGTGGACAGAGCCGCTTTTTAATATGCCGCTCATTTGTTCGCCAAATAGTAATATAACACCTGCAAACCCGATGATGAGCCCGGCAATGGTTGATCTGTTTCTTAAGTTAATGCCCCAGTTTTGCCTGTCCAGCAGCACGAACCAGATAGGCGCCGACGATATCAGGATAGCCACCATCGCGCTGGGCAAGGTTTGTTCAACCCATATCACTACTCCATTTCCAACTCCCAGCAGCAAAACCCCAACTATAGCGGATGTGATGATGCTCTTTTTAATAAATATCTTCTCGCCCTTGATCATACACCAGGTTAGCATCAGTGTTCCCGCGGTGAGAAAGCGGATAGCGCCCAGCAACAAAGGCGGGAAGCCGTGGACTGCCATCTGTATAAAGAAGTAGGTTGAACCCCAAACTATATAAACGGTGGCAAACGCGATAATAACCAATACGGGTGAGGCGGATTTGTTAGTAGCTGGTGTCATGACTTTTTAATTTTCTGGTATAACCAATTGTTGTTGTTCTTTAACCGTTTCGAGCACAATGGTAGTGCGGGTGCTCAATAGGTTGGGTATTTTGCCGAAGCTGTTGCGCATCAGGTGCATCAGCGAAGCTGAATCATACGTCCGTATCTTCACTAAATAGCAATCTTCCCCTGCTATGTGATGTACTTCCTGCACCTCGGGTATTTTGGCAAGCAGTTGTGCGGTATCATTGCAACCCGGACCGTCGGCGGCTTTCATAAAAATAAAAGCCAGCATTTTTTGCTGCAGGGCAACGGGGTTAATACGGGCGGTATATTGCTGTATCACATTTTTCTGTTCCAGCTTTTTTACACGCTCCAATACGCCGGAGGGCGCCATACCCAGCTCGCGGGCAAGATCAGCATTGCTGATACGTGCATTGTCCTGCATCAACCGAAGGATATGCAGGTCCGTTTTATCCAGGAATAATTCTGTTTCAGTAATCATACAGTAAATATACCCACCAATAGAATATAATTCAAAATACTATTTAAAAAAATGAATTTAATTCGACAAAACTATCATTTATGTGTTTAAACGTCTATTTTTATGTGAATCGGATGATGTGGGATTCCACTGATCAAAAAACAAATAAAACTTTGAGTTGTGTAATAGCCGTTCAGTTACTAAAACCCCTGAAAAATCTATGAAAGTATTTTTTACCATCATCCTGTTATTCGCTTCGTTCTGCATATTTGCACAGAGCAGTTCGGTGATCCCCAATATTTCAAAAACCATGATCCATCAGTCACAAAATAAAACTGCTAATAAGGATACTGTTATTGAAAAAGACACATCAAAGGAAAATAAGGAGCCGCGCTATTACTATTTATCCGCGAGTACTGATGTATTTGTAAACACAAAAGGAGGGGCTGCAAAAAGGTTTTCGCCTTCTTTTGAGTTTGGCCGCACTTATGGCATTTTTGATATTGGCCTGGCCACCGGCAGGTTAAATTCGTTAAGTTCGGGCAGTGACACCACAAGGTTCATCGAGTTCAGGCCAACTATAAATATTTTTTCAAAAGGCAGGTTTGCTGAAGCGTTGTGTTTGGGCGGGGGTTATGTATTTAAAGCAAAACAGGGCCTGATGACCGAAATATGCAATAGCATTAACTTTAATATATCCGAAAATGTTGCTGTCGCTGTTTTACAGGGCTATTACTTTTTCGATGGCACCAATAGCAGCCGCAGTACACAGTATATGGGCTTTAGTTTTACTTATAATTTTCTGCGGAGCCACAGCGTAAATAAACAGCGGAAAAAACAAGCTATTGTAAGTGATAACTAAAATCCACTTATAGTAGCTTAAATATTACCGATCACCTTTTCTTTCGTCTTAAAAAAATAAAACGTTTGACTGAAGTAACTAAAAAACACCACTAAAATGGTGGTCGCAATTTTAGAAGGTGTAGGATACCAGCCCAGGTAGTCGACAAATAGCTTAAGGAATATAAAATTAAGAAGTATACATATAAAGGTCACCAAAATATACCGCATCAGCTGGCTCCTTCGCCTCAAACCCGATTGCTGAAAAACCACATACCTGTTGAGGTAAAAACCGGTTGGCAAGCTGATGCACATCGCCATAAACAAGGAAGCGATATGCGGGCTCAGCGTAATAAAATGAAGATCTAAATTTTGCTTTTTTAAGATCACGTTATAGCTAAACGCAAAAAGTGTGATATCCAGCACGGTGTTCACCCCACCGCAGGCGGCATAACGAAAAGTTTGCAACGGCATGATTTTTTTGAATGGCGAATAAAAGAGATCGATCAGGCTTAAAATAGTCCGTCTTAAAAATTCGTGCAGCTTTCTCATTAACCCGCTGCTTTACTTTCGTTTTCGCTTTTTTCTCCGCGCAGTTCATTCAACTGCATTTCGTATACGTGCATACGGGCGTGCAAAATATCCACTTCGGTACGCAGCATTTGAATTTCAGTGATGAGTTTTGCCGATTCCGGTTTGTTGATTTTCTTTTCGCCTGTACCGATGATGAGCCACTCGGGCGAGTATTTTAGCTGGAAACAAAGCTTGCGGATAAGGTAATAGCTTACCTCCTGCTTTTTATTGATCACTTTGCTGATAAACCCCTGGTCAACCCCTATCGAATTGGCCAAAGCAAGCTGCCCGCCATTCTCCTTTACAACTACTTTTAACCGTTTTACTATCGCGTCGTCAGACATCCTGCTTTTTATGCAATAATAATCAAATCGGGAATAAAAGTGAAATGGGGGTCAGTTAATTAGAGATTAGAGACCCGAGATTAGTTTTCCCTAATCACTAATTAACTAATCACTAATCTCTAATCTCTAAGTTACGCCTCAACAGCGATCCTGTTATCTTTAAACTCATTTACGCTGATCAGCAGGGCGCCCAATTTAGCATAGTATGCTGATAGTGCGATCTGCCGGTTGGCATAGCTTGCAATTAATTGATCTAGTTGACGGGAAAGTGTTTTTTGGAGCTCTGTTTTTTCGGAATCAAACAAGTCCTGGGTATTTAATGCTGATCTGATCGCGTTCACCTTTAGCTCGGCTGATCGCAGCATAAACAACGGTGGGACATTTTTATTGGCCCGTAATATGTCATCTACCTTCTTTTTATTCTGTTTGTCGTATTTTACGATAATAAATATAATTACTACTCCTGCCACCAAAAACAAGTAAAAAAAGTCCATAACGATACAATATTAAGTTAATAAAAAGCTTCCGCGAGGGAAAGTTGGATCCCCGTCAAAAACTTTTCTACGGTAATAAGGATGAAGTAGTTACAGTAATTTGATTTAATTATAATTATACACTACGGGATATTCCAACCGCTACCGGTTTTCATTTCGTTTGCCTGCACTTGTACGGCTCCGGTAAGTGGTATGCCTTTATAATAGGCATACAAGTTAGACCCTGCAGGGCTGCCGAGCAGATCGATAGTTAAAATATCTCCTGATTTTGCAGTAAATGCATAATTATAGGTACCTGTAGCGTTTTCTTTACTGTTTAGCAAGGTAGCTGTATCAACACCAAGGTGGGTAACAGAAACGCCCACATTAAACAGCGAATCACTTACTACCGAAACACTAATAAAACTTCCGGTAACATCAGCCGAGTTTTGTCTTTTAAGCTCCGTGCTGGTAATGGCTGTGGCTGGGGTAGCTGTTTCCCCTGTCTGGTAAACGTAAGGCTTGCTTGAGGTGAGTTTTAATTGTTGATTATCCACCAATAACACCTGGAACTCTGTAGTTGTATGGTTGGGATATACTACATCTAAATAAATAAGTCCGTTCCTCGTGCTAAGCTCGTAGGTACCTTTCAAAACTGTGCGCAAGTCGGGCATAATGTTCACTTTCGTGCTGCCATCAAACTGAAAGGCAGGTGCAGGGGTTGCCTGGGCAGGTGATAAAACTTTACCTGTATTGTCAACAATGTTTAAGGTTTGAACAGGGAATAGCCACGTGCCCTTGAGTTGGCTATTGATAGCAACAAGGTCACTGCTTTGTATGGATACCTTAGTGCCGGTATCTTTTTGGCAGCCGGTAAATATAATCGCGGCAGCAAATAAAGCAAGTAAGAAATTCTTCAATGGATGGAAATTAGTAACCAATTCAACTTTAAACAAAGGCATCCTGGCTAAAAACTACCTGGTGCCGGTTGTGTCCTTGTACGCACAATAGGGCAGATAGTTACAGGATTGCTAAAGTAAACCGGGCTATTAACCGTTTATAATTCGCGTATTTTTATATTGCGGAACGCGATATGATACCCGTGGTCCTGCAGCGAAATGTGGCCCTTGTGGAAAGCAGCGAAGCCTTTCCAGTCTTTAAACTTGCTTTTAGCTACCATGGCATCCCAGTTGGCATCCCAAAGCTGGGTTTTAACGGTTTGCACGCCATTGAGCCAAAAGGTAAGCTTGCCATTTTGCAGGCGTATCACGGTATGGTTCCACTGTCCGGCAGGGTTTTCCACTTCTTTGGCCGGTGCAATAATATCATACAGGGAGGCTGCCAGGTGATTGGGCTGTTTATTATCCTCGGCCTTTTTATCATCCAGTAACTGGTACTCGGGCCCGGTTATATAAGTATTATCGTAAGCTTTATCCTCCTGCACGTTAAACATGATACCGCTATTGCCTTCTTCGGCTATGTTCCAGTCTATTGACAGTTCGAAATTTTCATATTCCTTGGCAGTTACAATATCCCCCCTGCCGTCTTTAACTGTAGGATCAAGTTGTAAAAGCCCATCACTGGCGCTCCACGCAGGCCCTGCCGATGGTTTTAAATAATTATGCCATCCATCCGTAGTTTTACCGTCAAACAATAGTTGCCAGCCCTGTTGCTTTTCTTTCGGGCTCAATTCATTGCTGGTCTGTGCCATCAGGCGATTACCTGCCGAAATAACAGCAAGCAGGATGAATAACTTCTTCATAAAATTTATTGGTTATGATGGTAAATGTATAAAATTAAGCGTTGATAAAAAGAGTAGTAATGTAAAATTTATGCTATTTGGACAGGCCCGTTCAATTATAGATTTTACAAGTTGTTTCCTTTACTGCTTTCAATATTTTCTATTGCTAATAAAAAGGGCCGCTTAAAGCATAAAGCCCAATATTGCCGAGTCTGCTAATGTATCCGGATCATTTATTTTACTATCACAATAATATTCCCTAAAAAGCTAAATCAAGGTCGTTTTTATCAACTATTTCTTTAAAATAAATTTAGTTTCGTAAAACATTAGCAAACGCCCATCGTTAATAAAACTAATTGTTCTTATTAGTTAATTAATTAAATCCTTAAACATGAAAAAGTTATTAGCTGTGTTGATACTATCAACATTTACCTTCGGGACATTAGTCGCGGCCACATGCCCAATGCAACAGGATACAACTAAAAAGCATAAAAACACAAAAAAGACAGACACCACCACAACTAAAAGGGACACCAGTAAAAAACCTCCCAGGTAGTTAAACAGTTTTTAAGAAAACCCGGTCTTGAGCCGGGTTTTTTTATTGATAGGCGGGCTATGGCTTATTTACCACGATCTTCTTTTTCTGGTATTCATTCAGCGTTTTAATAATGGCGGCTGGATTTTTCCATTCAAAGACGTGGATAAGCCACACGGTGAAGCGCATAAAACCGGTAATATTCACGAGGCTTTCGCCCAATTGTTTGATCGTGTTATCTCTTTGGCTAATACACAGGGTATAAGCATCCCCCTTTTTTTGGATCAGGTCTTCGGCAAAGCACCACGCCCCGTCCCTTGCATTACTGATGCTGAACTGTATCAGTGGGGAATTGTTGGTAGCATGCAAGCCGAGCAGGGATAACAGCGGCGACACCCTGCCAAGTTCGTTTAATACCTGGTAAGTTAATGAGGCGATTATGGTATTGATCGCGTCAAAATCCTGCTGCAAGGTTGCAATAGGTTGTTGTCCACAAACTTCAACAGCGGCAATGCCGAGGTCGAGATTGATGTGGGCATTCATCCCCAGCAATAAATGCTGTAAAACCAATACGCCCGGTTTTTCTGCCTGCTCAAAAGCTACAGCCCATGATGAGGTAGGCTGCTGATGATTTTTCCATTGTTGATAGGCATCCAGGTAACGGCTCGCAAATACCACATCGAGTTTTTCCATTCTTTCGCCATTCATAAACTGCCCTGCGGCAATGCCCTCCTTTACACTTTTGGTCACCTTTAAATATAACGCGGCAAAATACCCCATACGGCTGTTAGCGGCAATGCAATCGGTTATGATGCCTTCTAATGAGGTGATAATATCATCAATAGTAGTTGCCGCCATAGATAAAATTTGGAGTTAATAAAGTTTAAAACCCCTATCTAAAGATAAGGCATTACCGGGTATAATAGGCGAAATGAGGGAGTGAATAATTAGCAGATTATTCGTCGAGCTGGCCTTCCATTCTCTTGGGACCAAAATTGAGCCAGAGTTTAAATGGCGACAGGTTTAGCTGGGCAAGAATGACATTGAACATCAAAAAAAGGATAAAATAAAACACCAGTGTCTGCAACCATGTGCCGACACTTAAAGAGCTGATAGAGAGTTGATAAGCCTGATGTTCCATTTTGGGATTATAAAGATACAAGAAAAATGGAAAAATCAATTAAAAGTTTAAGTTTTCTTAAAATTAATTTCATCTGCATAATATTTAACCGCAGCATTATGGATACGCTATTATTACTTAAAATATAACGGCTTTTGGTTAATAACTTATAGGGTGATTACTTACATCCAGCCGTTTCTCGTAGCAGTAAAACCGCAGGTTGGGCCTGAAACCCAGGCCTATTTCGCCCGAAAACACATAACCAAGTTTTGGGAAAAGTTGTTGTGTAGCTGCATTTTCAGAGTTGGTATCTATGCGTAATGCTTTTATATTCTGCCTGATAGCCTCCTGCTCAGCCTGTTGCAGCAGCTTAGCGGCTATGCCCCGGCCCCGGTAGCGGGTGCTTACCGCCAGGCGATGGGTTACTATCGCTGTTTCATCCAGGTCCCAGCCTACACTGGCATATTCGGGTTCCTGGTCAGTAGTGATGGCAGCTACGCCTGCAATATCGCCATCTGCATCAGCTACCCAAAGCTGGTTTAGGGCAATGTCCTTCTCAAACACCACGGCATTAGGATAAGTGCTGTCCCATTGGTAATTACCCAAAGCATTCATGGCGGGTACTACCTCGGCTATAAGCCGCATTATACCGGGGATATCGTTTAAAGTGGCAAGGCGGATGATCATGCCGGTAAAATTATAAATTTTTTATGTCCACTTCCCGGTTTTAGAATGTTCGCCCTGAAGTGTTAACCCAAATATGACATAAAAAAATTAGCCGGGTAACCACACCCGGCTAATCCAAAAATTAACCTAAACAAACAAATAATAGCAATAACCTTAACTGACACTCAAATTTATTGTATCACTTGCTTTTTTTCAACCTAATTCTATTAACATATTAACAATCAGTAGCGTTTAGAATAAACTGATCTATAGGCCTGTCAATAAAAATATTTGCATAATCAAATAATTCTTATTTACTTTGAATTACAAAGTACTTTTATTTATCAAAACTCAACACCTAATTACCATGAGCAAGTATTTTCCAATCCTTAAAAACTGGTTCGGTTATTCAGCAGTGATAACCTTACTATGCGGCATTATTTATATAGTGGCGCAGCAAAATTTCCGGATGTCGGCAAATGATCCGCAGTATCAAATGGCTGAGGATGCCGCCAATGCGCTCGATAAGGGTGCCGACCCTAAATCGCTTATCAATCCGTCAGCACCTGTAGAGATTTCGCAAAGCCTGTCGCCTTACCTGGTAATTTATAGCACATCAGGAAATATGGCAGCAAGTGGCGCTACATTGGACGGCAAGGCGCTGACCATCCCCAAAGGGGTAATAGATTATGTAAACAAGAATGGCAAAGACGCGGCAAGCTGGCAACCCCAGCCCGGTGTGCGCCAGGCAATGGTAGGCATACGGGCGAAAAACTACATCGCATTCAGTGGCCGGTCGCTGCGAAAGGTTGAAGAGCGAATAGCTACATTGGGCGAACAGGTATTATTTGGCTGGGCGATGTCAATAGCGGCTATGTTGTTAGTGGCGGTTTTGCAGGATGTGGTGGCTAAAAGATGGGAGCAACAGGTTGCTTAGGCTAAAATTGTTTGACCACTCCCCGCTCACCACTCCCCTCAATGATTATGCTTTTTATGGATATCCTTCACCAGGCAAAGTTTTTTGATGTCTGATTTTTTTATTACAAATGGCGAGTATTTCAGGCGGTTGCCGATCATTTCGGTTACGTTGTCTGAGTGGGCTATCACCTCATCTTCGTTATCGCCGGCCAACAGGCGTTTATACATGCGGTAATCGCCCCACTCAATATAATACACCTCGCCGGGTAATATTTTTTTATCGTGTATCACTTTGAGCGCCACCCAGCAGCCATTCTCTAAGTAAGGATACATCGAGTGCCCCCAAACCGGCAGTGCGAAATCACAATCCTCAATACCCGGAAAGTTCATACGGCCAACGGGCTTGGTATCATTAATATCATTATAGACCTCCACACCCGAAGCCGTAACCGTAACCTCGAACATCGGTATCCCCGGCTCATTAAACTGCTGCGGAACGATCACATTCTCCTGGTATTTCTTAACGCCCAGGAAATCTTTGTATTTGTCTTTAAAAATCCGGAGTTTTTCAGGGTCAATATTCTGCCGGCTCTTGATGATCTCCGTGATAGAACTGGGCGAATTAAATCCGAGCGCTTCGGCCAATTGCGCGTTGCCCGAAAACGCTTTTCCCCTAAGCTGATTATACAGAATGATAAACTCCAGTGTTTCAGGCCGTACCGTTTTTATTTTGTTTGGTTTTGATTGCTCATCCATAAATGTTGAAAACTTTCTTTACTAATTTCTTTAGTATGATACAGATATTTCTTTATATTTGTTTTGTAATTCTTCCTTAGATACTTCAAATCTACCTAAAAGCAAATACAAACGCTAAAGAATTTAAAGAAAAAATTCAAGGGAAGAGTTATGCCTTATAAAGTCCATAGTTGATAGATCATGGACCATAGCTAACTAATAAACAATAATTATGGACTATCGACTATGGTCCATCGACTATAAAAAATATACAATATGTACATAGCCTATTCCGCCTTATCGCCCACAGAAAACAAAAACACAGATCAGCCTAATACCGGTACAGAAATACAATTGCGTTACCAGGCCTACCGGGATGCCTGTGCCAAATACAGCAATCACATCGCATTGATACAGCAATACCTGCCCGGATGGATGCCGAAATTTCGATAATCCATCCAATAACCTAATGACTAATGACTTAATGACAAATAAAAATGATAAAACTAAATCAAAAACTCAAAGACGAACTATGGTGGCTCGTGATCTCGGTAGATTACGACTATAGCCGCATCAGCATTGCCGACCACGAAATTAATGGCGACATCCTTACCCTCTGGCTGGAAGACAAACACGATTTCAAAAACTCGCTCGACGAATGCCTGCAACTGGATATCAGCCTGAAACAATTTGCCAAAATGATACGGACCGAAAATCTGAATAGCTATGAGGGTACACAAATGCATCCCAAAAAGAACTTCGTTTACAAAACCCGTATCGAAGTGAACGAACCCATCAAATGGTACCGCGAAGATGCCTCAGCCACCGAACAGCAATGGGCCCGCGAAGCCGCCCTTAAAAACGTGCTCACCCAATTGATAGAAAGTGAGGTGTATGATAATCCATGGGAATTTGAAGATGGAGATCAGAAATTTGAATCCTATTTTGATGGAATAAATGATTTTTAGCTGTTTGAAAATATGCCAAACAGCATATTAAACATATCATCTTTTGACGCCCTTGTTAGAGTTGCCTCTAACAAGCCTAATTATTTCCAGTAAAACAAACTTACAATAAGCGCTGCTGATACATAGGTCAAACACGAGGCGATAAGCAAACCGGCTACAAATCTTTTATCGTAGTTTATATAGATAGAGCCATTGATACCCGAAACAAAACTGAAACAGGCAAAACAAATAAGCCCCAGTTTAATGTGCGACCACATATTATTATGGATTACATAGTGAAACCCTATCTTATAATAAAATAAAACAAACAGCACCCCAAACAAGAATGATAAAAGGGTACTGTATATATAACTCTTATTGCTTTCGGCCCGCCAGGTTTGCGGGGTAAGCTCCTGGTACTTATGGAACAGGAAACCAATAATAAACCACTCGATGCAGGTGTTGGCAACACCTATTGAAATGGCAGAGAGAATAAAATGGGTTACGTTCATGATGTTTAAGTTTATATAAATGTAGCGATTATTCTCAACCCATCATTTAAGGGAATTATCCATTCAAGCCATCGCTTCTGTTTTTAAAAGCAGCCTGACTGTACAGAAAAACAGACACAATATTTACTGGATTTTGCCTTTTTTGCGTGGTTTAGCTTAGCCGAAAGCATGGCATTATATTTATATAGATTAGGCAGACAACAAAAACAAAACTATCATGAAAAACTCAAATCAAACTACAGTAATATTAAAAGCATTAGATATGGAATTAAAAGCATTATTGGAAAATGACTTGAAAAATTTCAAATCAGCAAACAACAAAAACAACCAGGCAGCCGGCAAGCAATTGATGGCAGCTTAACCATATAAATTACATCTACCTATCTAAAAACAAAAGAGCTGCCCGATTGATCGGGCAGCTCTTTATTTTGTAACCGGGTACAGGAAAGAGGGTATCCACTATTTCATCGCTGCGAGAAGCGAGGCCGGGTCATAGAATTCTATCTGGATGGCAATCTTCCCATCTTTGTTGAACTGGTCAAATAATACCATCTCTACTTTAGCCACTTTTTTGGTTTTTTTATTGACCAAAGTAAGCAACCACCACGATTGCACCATAAAGGGCTGGTTGTCATAGGCCAAACCATCGGGTGTACCTATCGGTCTCATTTTTATCTGTTCCCAATTATCAAATATATTCTGCCAGCCTGCTTTGACTCCGGCTAAAGATTTACCTGGTGGCACGGATAACTGGGCCACTTTTGAGGTATCAACATTATAACGGGTCATGCCGTAAGCCAGTGCCGAGTCTGCATAAAATTTTGCCATAGCATCCGCATCGCCTTTTTCATATAGCGCTGCCAGTTGTTTCACTGCCTCAATATAAGGGTGCTCCTTATAAATGACACCATTTTTTACCTTTTTCTGGGCTACAGCCACATTTGAGCAAATAAGGATGATCAATAATAACTTTTTCATGATGCGAAGAATATTGGGTGAGTAATTAGCTTGTATAAATATACAGGTTATCATAACACAAGCTAATAACTCATTGGTAATCAATTAGCAGATCAACTCACTCCCCTTGCAGGCTATATTCATTTTTCAGTGTACTTATCAGCAAGTTGGCGTGATTTAATACACTATCGGCCATTATTACTTTCCGGCCAAGAAAACGGGAACGCACCATTTCTATATATTGATTAAAAAGCACTTTATCATAACTAAGCAACGGGGAGTTGATCCTCACCAATGAATCAACTGCTGCCTGGTAAAGCTTTTTGTCTTTTATCCGTGTAATATTGTTGGCGACCTCATTATACTTAAAACTAAATATCTGGGCACGCAGTTTCCTAACCTCTATATAAATGCCCTGCTCATTAGTTTCATACATTTTCATGCTTTGGCACAACTGGTCGTACTGGGCCAGCTCCCGGTTAATAGTATGATTGGAAAAATAACGGAGCGAGCCCGAGTTTTTCATCTCCAGCAAGGTAGCATCATGCGGTGTAAACATACGGTATGCGCCACCCCATAACCCGAACCAATATAACTTGCCTGAAGGGATCTTCTGCGGATCATTAGCAGACAATAATTGCATCAGCGTATCTACACTTTTGGCACCCCGATCAACGTATTTAATATAACTTTTCAGGTCAGCTGTATCTGCCTGAAGATCGGCATACAGCGTTACTGCAAACTCCTTGGCCCTGTTGTGCTCGTTGATGGTTTCGCGCAGGCTCTCGGCAAAAAAACCCATGGTGACGGCCAGGAAAATCATCAGGCCTTCCAATAAATATTCTTTAAAGCCTTTCTTTTCTACTTCGGGGTGGTGATGTACTTCCATTTTTTCAGTTGGCAGTTTGGGGTTAGCAGTTGGCGGTTCTTTTATTTCGGGGTCTTCGTTGTCATGCTGAGCTTGTCCGGGCGTCGGACTACCGACTTCCGGCTTTCGACCCTTCCTGCCTTTCGGCTTTTTATTTTCGTCTTCCATACTACTCCGTATCGTATTGCTGTTTAATAAATGTGATCACCCGCTTGCCTTCGGCATGTACCTCTTTCAGCCGTTCCGCTAATATGCTAATAGCGAAGAGTTGTATCCTTCGGTTGGAAAAGGCCTCGTTCAATATTTTTTTACCTTCTTCCGGCAGCGGTACAGGGGCTGGATTTTCCCCATTCCTGTGTATCGCAATAAAGTCAAAAAAATGACCGTATACCGTTTGTTCGGTTAATGCACGGTTACACAAATCTGCCTGGCCATAGTAATTTTTGATTGTCTGATCGTATTGCATAATGCTATCAGAAACAGCTTTATTCCTAATTAGCCGCAGCCCTCCGTTATTTTTCAATTGCTGTATAGTCCTGTCGTTAGAAATAAAATCAGCAAAACCCAGCGTTTGGCCCCATAAACGGTAGGCAGCATTTGAATTGGTAATTATTTCCTCGGATGCCAAAACATTCAGCAGAGTATCCAGCCTGCTTTGTGTTTTATTCAACCTGATCAATACTTTAGTCGATTGGGCAGTATCCGATTTAATATCTTCCACTATGGAATGTATATATTCCCCTTCCCTCGCGCGGTCGCCATAGCCCTCGCGAATATTTTCCGCAATAAAGCCCATAAATACGGCTAAAAATATCATAAACCCCTCCAGCAGATATTCCTTCCAGGGCTTGGGCTTATGTTCCAATTGGGGGTGATGGTGTACTTCCATTTTTTCAGTTGGCAGTGGATGGTTTTCAGTTTGCAGTTCTTTTTTTATTACGGATTTCGGAATGTCATCCCGATAACTATCGGGAGCTGAAGTACTCTCTTCTTCTGACTCCCGACTACTGACTTCCGACTTCTTGACTCTTCCCGGACTACCCGTCTTACGGACTTTCCGACTCTCTTCGCCCTCACTCATCTTTCAAATCATATTCATTTTTTATCATCCGGGATAATCCCGCTGCCTTAATTTCCAGGTCCTTATATCGCCGCTCATCTTGCAAAGTGATAATTTTCTGCCAGTTAAGCATATTCAGCCACTCGCTCACATAAACCGGGTCTATTCTTATGGTGGTTGAAGTTGCAAGTACCTTGTTTTGCAATGACGTCTTCTGATTAATCCTGTAGGCATGTACCAGGTCGTTACCATCTAGCATTTTCTCCAGCAATGCTTCTTCGTTATGCTGATTGTTCTGATACATATCACTGTAATAAGCAAACCTATCCCAAAGCCAGTCGTACGAAGCCAATGAATCGCGCACGTTTTGTTTCCTGATCAACCGTAATCCTCCAGAATTCCTGAGCTGGTTTATCGTCCCGGTGTTACGAATATAGAGACGGTCCCACGTTGCCCTTCTCATCTGGCGATATGCATCAGATGTAATGACTTTTACACCGGGATGTGTTTCAAAAAAGAGGAAGACGGAATCAATGGCTTTCAACCGCTGATCCTTCATGGGAAAGCCTATCTTTAAATTCGTGGTATCAGCAGCCAGGTCCTTAACCAGCGATTCCATATATTGCCTTTCATGTTCGTGGTCGCTAATTCTTTCGCGAATATTTTCGGCAACAAAACCCATAAATACGGCTAAAAATATCATCAGGCCTTCAAGCAAATATTCTTTAAAGCCTTTCTTTTCTACTTCGGGGTGATGATGTACTTCCATTAGTTCAGTTTGCAGTTTGTGGTTAGCAGTTGGCCGTTCTTTTATTTCTGGGTCTTCGTTGTTATGCTGAGCTGAGCCTGCCCTGAGTCCATCGAAGGGAAGCATCGGGCTATTATCTTCCGGCATCGGAATACTGACTTCAGCCTTTCTAACCCCCGGCTCTTTGTTCCTGCCTTTCTTCTTCGGCTCACTCATCTTCCAGGTTGTATTGCTTTCTTACATAATCTATCAGGTCCACGGCGTCCTTCTTCATCTTTTTGTCGTACGATATCAGGTCGCTGTTGAAGCCCGTTATCAGTGCTATTTCAATACTAAAACGTGTAAGGTCATTGGGTTTCAGATCGCGTATATCACTATTGACAACTGATTTATCATCAATGAACGCTGCCTTCATGTTAATGGGGGTAAAATGATCTTTGAAGAAATCTTCCACATAGGTTGACAGATTACGTTTTTGAACATCTTCCAGCTCCTTTAAAACCTTTGCCCTATCTTCATAACTGGTAATGTAAATGGCTATTTTTGAATTGGCAAATTGCTTGATATGCAGTTCATTTTTAATGGCTGTAATAGCACCCAGCGACGGGTAAAATAACTTAAGATTATAGGCCCTCAAAATAAGCCGCTGCATTTTAATCCTGTCTATTTTTTCCAATGGTTGTTGCAGAAGATTAAATAAGGTATCATTTCTTTCACCCATTTTTCGTTCATAAAGAATGTTTTCGTTGAGGGTTGCAGTGTCCATCTGCAGATCATGCACCAACTGCAATGTAAGCTGTTTCGCATGTTCACCGTTTGTAATATTCTCCCGGATGCTCTCAGCAAAAAATCCCATCATTACGGCAATAAATATCATGAGGCCCTCAAGGATATATTCCTTAAAACCTTTCTTTTCTACTTCGGGGTGGTGATGTACTTCCATTGGTTCAGTTTGCAGTTTGGGGTTAGCAGTTGGCAATTTTTTTTATTTCTTGATCTTCTCTATCATGCTGGGATTGTCGAAGCATCTGACTCCCGCCTTCGGACTTCTTGACTCCCAGCTCTCTTCTTCGGGCTTTCCGACTTCGGACTTCCAACCTCCGGCTTCTTCTTCATCAACCTTTCATTAAATGCCAGCAAAAAGCAATGCCGAAACCCAGCACCAGGTATATCACCGCTTTGATCAGCAACGTTTTAGTTTTACTATTCATCTTCTAAGTTATATTCTTTATCTATCATTTTTATTAGCTTTTCGGCCAATTCTTTCTGTGCCGCTAACCGTCGCATCTCGCCCATAAAACTTGATTTACGCTGATGCAGGTAAAAAACCAGCTGGTTGATCTTTTGCTTATCGTAACTCAATAATTGCGGGTTGCCCGTCGGCCTCACCATATTGAGTGTCGACCCTCCGGCGTATTCCCGCTCAGTAAGGCCCTTGTTTACTACGCCCACCATTTTATCAAACACGGTAGCGTCAAACAGTTCGCCCAACAGGGGGTAGCTCAACATATTTTCCTTGCCCTCAATGTCAAACAGGTTATTATATTGCCCAATATACCGCTCAAAATCCATCAGTCCATTTACGATCTCCCTGTTTTGGATAAGCCGCAAACTACCCGAGCTTTTCATTTCAAGTATCGTATTGTCACTTGGTTCAAATATGCTGTTCCTGGTCGATAACCGGGCGAGGTAATACATATCACTGCCATTTTTAACAGGGCCATGGGCTTCGAGGCAGGTGATCAGCGTATCGAAATTAACTACTCTTTTATAAAGCGACGGTATCCATATATTGATGTTGGCGGTATCGGTGCTAAGGTCCTTTTTGATATTGATGGCATATTCCTTTTCCTTTGAGCGATCACCTCTATGCTCGCGGTAGCTCTCGGCAAAAAAGCCCGTCATTACGGCTAAAAAGATCATGAAATATTCAAGCAGATATTCCTTCCAGGGTTTCTCTTTGTGATGCAGATCGGGGTGGTGGTGTACTTCCATTTTTTCAGTTTGCAGTGGGCGGTTTTCAGTTGGCAGTCCTTTTGTTTCAGGGTCTTCTTTGTCGTGATGAGCCGAGCCTGCCCTGAGTTTATCGAAGGGAAGCATCGGATTTTCAAATTCCGACTTCGGGCTGCTGGCTTCCAACTTCCTGGCTCCTGGCTCTTGATTCTTGACTCTTTTCTTCGGCTCACTCATTCCAGTTCGTATTCTTTTTTTAATTCCGCCAAAACTTCAGTCGATAATTTCATTTGTTTTGCATATTCAGCCATTGCGCGCAGCCTTTCGATCTTTACAATAATCACCCTATTGATCATTTGCCTGGCATAATCATTTCGCTTATCGATGTATAACTCGTGCGAAATGCGGCGTGTAAAATATATATCATAAACCACCTCAGTATTAGACGTTTGCATAGCAAAAGGCACCACTTGGTCGAGTATGAATTTCAAGTCAATATCTTCGCGTTTTACAGTTTTTTTTGTCTGCACATCATAGCTGTTCATTAAACCCACCAACTTTTGGTCAAAATATCTTAGCGAACCGGAAGATTTGATCTGCTCATAAGTGCCCGAAGATGGTTCAAAAGCCATCACATTGCTGCTAACCGATAACTGTTTGTAAAGTGCCGTATCATTTTGCTTCCCTCCCGGATAATGAAGCATCGTTACTGCACTATCCATAACTGCCACTTTATGCTTGCTAAAACGCATAGCCGCATTAAGCGCTGCTGTATCCTTTTTTATATCCTCAAAATACGAGCGGGCAAATTCTGCAGCGCGTTTGTGTTCTGAAATATTCTCACGTATGTTTTCGGCTACAAAGCCCATAAATACAGCCAGGAAAATCATCAGGCCTTCAAGCAAATATTCTTTAAAGCCTTTTTTCTCTACTTCGGGGTGGTGGTGTACTTCCATATTTTCAGTTTGCAGTTTTGAGTTATCAGTTGGCAGTTCTTTTATTGCGGAGTGCGAAGTGTCGTCCCGATAGCTATCAGAAACAGAATCTTTTTTGTCATGCTGAGCCTCCGACTTCCTGGCTCTCTTTTTCGGCTCACTCATCTTCTAAATTATATTCCTCTTTTAAAACATTTAATAACTTCACTTCTGCCGCATATATCCGTTTATATTGGCCAAGCATATCATTCAATAAATTATCTGCTTGTTCAACTTTTTCGAAATAATTTAAAAATACTCCTTTATTGTAAGTTTTAAATTTTACATCATTGGGAATATCCTTCAAAACAACAAACCCAAACCTGTTTTCGGCATTATTTACATACAGGCGTTCAATCACGGCACGCTGCACCTTTCTGTTTAAAATTGCCATGATCGCAGTATCAACACAATGCTCTACCCCGGTTACAAATTCGCCGTATTTGATATACTCATTGATCCTGGTGTTAAAAATTAATATTTCGCTTTTCACCTTATCATTTGTTATCAGATCAAATGTGCCCGAGGTTTTAAGATTGTTCAAAGCCACTTCCGGCGGAGCGTAGGTGTCCCAGTCGGTAGCGTTAAATAGCGCCATGGTTATATTTTGCTCATTACCCTTGATCGGCATGGTGTGGATATAATTATCCGCCGAGTCAACCCAGTGATTATGTGTGGGCATATAGATATTGATCAGGTCATTAAGTGTTGAGGTGTCTTTTTTCAGATCCCTTACCAATGAGGCTATGATGTGTTTTTCCTTGTCTTTATTAGCGATATGCTCGCGCAAACTTTCGGCAAAAAAGCCCATCGTTACAGCCAGGAAAATCATTAACCCTTCAAGGATATATTCCTTCCAGGGTTTCTCTTTGTGATGCAGATCGGGGTGATGGTGTACTTCCATGGTTTTTATTTCGGATGTCGGAGTTTCGATTGCGGATTTATTTAATTCGGAGGGCGGAGTGTCGATTGCGGAATTGTTTTCTTCTTCCGTTTTCTTGACTCCTGGTTCTCGCTTCTTGACTCTCTTCCTCCGCTCACTCATTTTCTAAATCATAATTTTTCCGTAGAACCTGTAATATTTTATGATTGATCTCGATGTAATCACTTATCTGCAGTGAACGGGATGATAGCAGCATTTGCTTATAGCACGATACCATATTAGCCGCTTCGGTCCTATTAAATGATGCAACATCTAAAATGCTTGATGAGATCGTGTTTTTGTCATGTAGGTAAGGTTTTACTAGATTAAGTATGCTGTTGGTCGGCGGGTAGGATTTCCTTAACTGGTCCAGCCAGTTAAAATCATAATGCTTTAGTAAGAAAGCTTTTAAGGGGCTGGCAAAAAATTGGTACTCCTGGTCGTTACGATACCTTACATTGTTTATGGACACACTCAGATCGCCCAACAGTTTTTGTAGTTCAAGGCTTTTAAAATAGCGCAATGACCCTGAGTTTTTAAGCTGACTCAGGATACCGTCCTTAGGTTCAAAAGTATAAATATTGACGATGTATAAATTGGTAAATGACGGGTAAAACTGGCGGGGAAGCGTGGTTAATGAGCTATCCTTAAAATAGTGACAAAGGTAATCCAGGGTTTTTTCCCTGTCTATACGTAGCTGCAACTTACTGGCTGCCGTAGCAGAATCTACTTTTAATTCATTATACAAAGCCTTTGCAAACTCATGCTCACGATTACTGTCGCCGATATGCTCGCGCAGGCTCTCGGCAAAAAAACCCATCGTAACGGCAAGGAATATCATCAGGCCCTCCAGCACATATTCCTTCCATGGCTTGGGTTTATGTTCTAATTGCGGGTGATGGTGTACTTCCATTTTTTCAGTTTGCAGTTTTGAGTTCTCAGTTGGCAGTTCTTCTTTGGTTTCAGTATCTTTTTTGTCATGCTGAGCCGAGCCTGCCCTGAGTTTATCGAAGGGAAGCATCGGACTTCCAGCTTCCGACCTCTTGACTCTTGGCTCTTGATTCCTGGCTCTCTTCTTTGAATCGCTCATTTGCCTCCCTCCGGTTACCTTCCTTAGAAGCTGCCTTTGTTTTTTATTTCAACACTTATAATATGCAGATCATTGGCGCCAACATTTAATTTTTTCAGCCAAAAGCAGCATTTAGCAGGTATCCTATCCATTTCTCCAGCCTGGTAAGCAGCTATGGCTTTTTTGTAAAGAGAATCAAATTGTACCTGGGGTTTATTTTTGCGTGAGTTTGCGGCCTGCGAAAAAGCCGTGGAAACAATTGCCAGGAATACCAACAGGGAAAGTATCGATTGTTTCATTGTGACCAGCTAATAGTTCAGACTTTAAATATATTTAAAATACAGCTGAAAGACAATGCATTGAATATATTTAAAACATCACGCGGATAGCAGGTGAAAACCCTTTAGATGAAGGAAATAGGCCGTAGAATCCTATTACTTTTTAATCACCAAATTATAAAGCATATCAGGAGGTAAATTGGTTTTTAAATCATTAGCTGCCAGCAAGATAAAATACAAATTGTTATTTCGTTTAAAAAACATCATTTCTACAGGTATTCTTGCATCTTCATCATCAACTTTATCAGAGGCCTTGCCGAAAAATTCCTGCTCACCCTCCTGTTTATACTGAATAAAAAAGTTTTTGAGATCGGAAAAGTAATAGGCGATACTGTCATTTTTGGTAACTACCTGTGTCTTATCGCCAAACAAATTAAAAAAGATGTTTTTGGGTGCTACCGGCTTATCCATTATTATATTCACTTCGGGCAAACTCCTATAGTCCATAATGGAACTATATGTTTTGTTATAGGTTATATGGGCATCATTGTTTGTCTCCCTCATAATTTGGCCTAAAGGCGTATTTGAGTTGTATGACGAATCGATCTTGTAAATCACTCCATGAAATTCTTTGTAGTTAAATTTTGAGATGGGGCCACGTAGCTTAGTGTTGATAGTTTCTGTAAATGCCGTCTTGTTCCCCAATAACTGCTGATAGTCATTAGGTGCTATTTTTGACATTATTTGTGTATCTATTTTCCCGTATGCTGAAGATTGATTGCTTGTTTGTATTACATCATTCAAAACGTAGCCTGTAATTATTAATCCCACTGTGCCTATTGCGATTAGTATTTTATTCTTGTATCTAGTGATACCCAATATAATTAATACCAACCCAACGGCACCACCTAAAAATGGGATAAAGCAAAGTAATCCTACAGCATATGCTGTTATTGGGCTGGGCGTCTTGTTTCCAGGCTTCTTCTGATAACCGCTTACAAGTGCCAACAGCTGCGCGCTTTCATCGCCTTTTAATGCGCTCAAAGGCAGTGGGAATATTTGCTTACCGATAGTGCTGAAAACAATAAAATCGTATACCGTTATTACCCTATCTAATTTTCTCCATGGTAAAAATTTACTAATCTGCCCCTTATCTATAGTTATTCCTTTATCCTCTATTTTATAATGCCATTTAATTGATTCATCGACTGTATTTTTAATTTCTCTGGCTGACCTAAAGTGAGATACTCCAAAGGGAATTAGAAAAAACAAAATCATTAAAATAATGAAAACTGCAGCGAAGAGTTCCATTAACAAACTCCATCCATTTGTAATCTTTAAAATGCCCAATACAGATAAACCCAAGCTTATTATTGCAATAGTTGCAATTCGTTTCGTCCAATTTCTTTTTAGATAATAATTTTTAATAAATATCTTGTACTCTTCACCCGAAACTTCAACTGTTATTTCCATCGCTTCTAAAATCTAAACAAAAATTATTAAGTCGTACAAAAAATGAAATATCATCAAAACTTTAATATTCCGGTATTTTTGATAACAAAGAGCGCATATAAGTCCAAAAAGAAAAGTGAAGATACTTTCACCCAGGTTCCAGTAACTCAAGTGTAATAAGGAAAATAAAATTGATGAGATAACAACAGGCACCCATGATGATTTAAACAGCATGGCCAAACGGGGAAGCACATACCCCCGCATAATCAGTTCTTCTGTTATGTCTGCAGTAAAACCAACAAAAACGAGCAATGGCTTATTTTGCTTCAACAAGGTGTCCCAAAACTTTAGCATGGTATAATTATCATGGAATCCAAGCCTCCATGGGATTAATGATATCGCATGGGCAAAAAAAGCCGATACAAATAACACAGCGATAGCCGCGATATAGAATACAAATTTTTGCTTCTTCTCCTCCCAAAGCAAAAACTTTCTGCCTTCAACTTTTACAGCATATTGGTTCAATATCGGCAGCGTTGCCCAAATAAATAACCTTGAAATAATAACGCGAAAAATCGGGGCAACTCCTTTAGATAAAAACAGCACACTTAATATCGGGTAAAGCAAAACTGCAATACTTATACCAGCAAGTATAATGGCGTTGTACTGCCTCCTTTGCAGTAAAAGTGCCTGGCTATCGATAACACTTACATCAGCTGGATTCTCCATATACATTGTTTGTCACAAAAACTTACACCTTAAAATGCTGCGCCAAATTCATACTGATAAAATCGATCAGGAAATGAGTCACCATCAACGCTTTTATATTTCGGTATTTTAGATAGTAAATACTAAAGATGATCCCGATCAGGAAAGCAAATATCACTTCGCGCCAGCTTTGATAACTGTAATGCATGGCTGCAAACAACAGGGACGATACGATAACAGGGATATAAGGTTTTTTAAATATTTGTGAAAGCCTGGTAAGCATATACCCTCTAAAAATAAGTTCTTCGGTAACACCTGCCGTAAACGCCACAAAGAATATCAATGCGGGGTGATCCTTAAGCAACTGCGCGATCCTTTTTACCGCCTCGTTTTTTTCATGCAGGCCAAACAGCATGGGGATAGCTGATACAATTGCAGCGGCAATAAACAGCAAATACAAAACAACAACCGAAATAAGAAAAAAACCTATCCCGTAATCCTTTTCGGCCCAGGTCAATAGAGGCTGACGCTCCACTTTCCACGCATAAAAAAGAAGGAACAAAACTGTACCCCAATAAATAAAACGCGAGTAAAATGCCCTTTCTAAACGACTAATTCCTGCATGGCTTATTACAATAGTAAGTACAAGCATTAATAATAAAGCTGCCGCTACACCAATAACGGCAATAACATTTCGGGGCTTTATTTGGGCGGCTGTAAACTGGCTATCCATCACTTAAACCTCTCTGCAATTTAAGTAACCGCTTGTAAAGTTCAGGCCGGGATTTTTGCTGGATATCAGTATAGCTCATAAGGTTTAAATTATGAGCAATATAATAGTTTTTATAATAACTCTAAGTTCATTTCCCCTATTTTAGCAGCTTAAAAAATTTACGTGTTCCAGGAAAACGCCCTCGCCCGATCTCTCCGCCAAATAAGGATAGCCAACGCCGTATTCTTCTTTGTCTCAGGTTTTGGGTACACTACCTGGGCATCACGCATACCATCCATACAACAGTCGTTACATTTGAACGAGGCACAACTTGGTGCTGCGCTCTTTGCCTTGCCGATAGGTTTAATGGCCACCATGCCCATTACCGGGCGCTTGCTAAGCAGTTACAGCAGCAGCCGCATCATGTTTATTGGCGCTATTGCTTTTAACCTGATGCTGGGTCTGCTCGGCTTCACTAATTTCTACTGGCAACTCATCATCATATTATTTTTCTTCGGCTCCTCACGTAACCTGCTAAACTTGAGCATGAATACCCAGTCAGTAGCTGTTCAAAAGTTATATAACAAATCTATCATGACCACCTTCCACGGTATCTGGAGCACCGCCGGGCTTGCGGGAGCAGCTGTAGGTTACGGGATGGTATATTTTAATATTAACCCTTCCTGGCATTTACTTGTTGTAAGCATTGGCTTGTGCCTGATGGCTGTTTTCGCGTCGCCTAACACCATGCACGAAAAACCGGCACCGCAGGAACGCAAACCTGTTTTTTCCCTGCCGGATAAAGCACTGCTCAAATTCGCTTTGATCTGTTTCGCCTCTATGGCCTGTGAAAATGTGATGTACGATTGGAGCGGCATCTACATGCAGAAAGCAGTACATGCCTCAAAAGTAATGGCAACAGCCAGCTTCGTAGTATTTATGATCGCTGTTACCATCGGCCGTTTCGGCGGCGATAGGCTGGTCAATAAACAGGGGATAAAATTCGTGTTGCAAAATAGCGGGATACTCGTTGTAACCGGGTTTGCTTTGGCTATCCTATTCCCCTACCCCATAACAGCGATTTTAGGATATGCGCTGGTTGGCTTTGGGGTATCATGCATGGTGCCACTGGTGTTCAGCATGGCTGGCAAATCCAAAACCATGAGCGGCGGCCCTGCCATTGCCGCGGTTTCTACAGTTGGCTATTTGGGCTTCTTACTCGTTCCCCCAATCGTAGGCTTTGTGGCCCAGGCCGCCAATCTGCGCTGGTCCTTCGCCTTCATCGCCTTGCTGGGCCTGGTTATTGTTTGGATGACTGCGAAGATTAGAGAGGGTGATTAAAATAACAGCCCAGCCCTCTTTTTTATTCCCCGTCAGCAGAACAGCTTCGGCCAAAATCAGGCAAAACAATGGTGGCCTTGTGCGTTGGAAGGGCATAGCAATAGTTGCTGAAGCGCGGGGTGGAGCGAACGAAGTAGGGCAGCATTTTGCAGCCCGTGGTTTTGCCTGATTTGCAGGGCAAAGGCCCAGTGCGAAGAGAAGCCTTTCTGCTGACAAGCATTTTTGGTTACTTTTGATGCCTCAAAAGTGACAAAGCCCAGCGGCAACTGAGCGGAACGGATGATGTCATTTTGCAGAAATACAATTTCAAAAATCAGGCACAAAAAAAGTCCCGGCTCAAAAAAGCCAGGACCTTCCAAAAATCTATAAGGAAATAATTTTAGTTCCGTCTGAAACCACCTCTGCCACCGCCAGCGTTAAAACCCGGACCTTTGTCCTCAGCTACGTTAACGGTGATCTTGCGGCCATAATAACTCTGACCGTTCATGCACCTGATCGCTTCCTTGGCTTCATTTTCGTTCACCATTTCAACAAATCCAAAACCCTTACTCTCTTTTGTCTCGCGGTCTTTGATTATCCTGAGCGATTTAACCGGCCCAAAATCACCAAATACGGCGGATAATTCTGCCTCGTCTACTTCAAGGGGCAGCCCTGCAATAAATACCTTCATCAATGTTTTTAAATTTACACAAAGATACGCATAATAAGCCGCTTTTCTGGGTTCGAAGAGAGAAAGCCTGGGGGTTAAACCTCTTTTTTACAATAGGGTGTTAATACACTGAAAGGTGAATAGTGAATGGTCAATAGTGAGTAGAAAAGCGGACTCGAATTTAAAGAATTAATGAATTATTAGAATTCTGGTAATTCATTAATTCTAATAATTCTGGTTCAGACAAACCTTACTGCACCTGCAGTTCAAAACTCCCGTCGGCAATATAGAGAGTTGTATTTGGCTTGGTATCCTTTGCCAGGTAGGTATGGAAAGTGCCCTTGGCCAATACCACGTCCTGGTTATATTTTTCCAGGCTGATGGTACCGAAATCCTGCGGACGGGCGTTACGTGTTAAGGTGTATTCTAAATTTGGTTTTCCGGGAACACTGACCAGGAATTGTGCCCCGGCTACATTGCCCGCCATTTGGGCAATCGGCGCACCTGATGAGCTAATGCCAAAACTAATGGTATGAGCTTTGTTGATAGCAGTAATGCCAAAGTACTGCTCGCCATCGATATTCAGGTTGACAAAAGCGACCGAGTCCTGCGAGGCATCAAAAGTATAGGTGGAATCCTGCACTTTTATTTTTAGTGTACCCTTGCTTGCCAGGTAATTACCGGGCATTGATACCGAGTTGAGTTTTTTGGCGCTGTCGGCTTGTAGGGGTGTAGTTGCGGTGCTCAGATCCTTCACGTTTTCATCTTTCTGGCACGAAGAAACCAATGCCGAAAGCAATAAAACAAAACAAGCAAGAGGGATAAAAAACCTCATCATAAGCAAGCAGTGAAAGATTAATTAAATCTATGTAAATAATTACGATTTACAAATACCAATAGTTGCTTTAAATTAAAATTTAACACTAATTAACCTTTAAATTAAAACAGTTCACCAACATTTACAAAAAGTCCCCGTGATCCTTCGCGGCCAATACCATAATCAATACATACATTGGTTTTTGATATCTTATTCAACTTGATACGCAGACCTGGGCCAAACGCCGGTTGGATGGCCTGTAATCGCGTACCCTGTGCTGCCGAAAACGATTCCATATTAACAAACACCACGCCACCCAGTAAACCATTAGCCGTGATACGGTAACGATATTCCGTTTCAAAATAGACCATCTGTGCGCCTCGGAAACGGCCCTGTATATAACCCCGGCCTGCGTTGGTGTCCTCATCCCACAAAGTTGAAGGCAGGTCGAGATACGGCGGTTTACCGCTGAGCGTCAGCCAATCGTACGACCAAAACGCGATCACATTATTTGAGCTGGCCGGGAAACGGTAATACTTGCGGATATCTAAAATAAGCGAGTTCCAGGTAGAGGTGCTGCCCAGGCCACGCAGGTTTTCGCGAAACTGGTACGATGCATAAAAACCGCTGGATGGATTGATCGAAAAATCACGCGTATCTATCAGCCCGTCAAGCGTGATGCCTGATGAGGTAGTGTGCGCCGCAGGGCCATAAGTGGCATAATCAGAAACAGCGCCATTCTCTGTTCCGGCGTGACTAATATCTGTATGATAATCAATAATATAACCTGCCCCGGCATAGAAGTTGCCACTGACATGTCTCAACACAATTTCAGAAAACCGGATGTAATCATACTTCATGGGGTCTTCGTTATTAATATTGGAGCTGCTGCCTAATCCAAAGGTGCTTTGGGGATACCGGTAAAACCGCATCTCGCCAACAAAATTATAAGTATTGCTTTTATTCCAGATGCTTGACTGTATAGGTAAAGTGAACTGCTTATTTTGGGTATAGGCAGCGCTGGCAATAATGGTAGATATTCGCGACTCAGGCGCGGTACGAAAAGCCATATTGCCCGCCAGTAAAACAGCCAGGCGCGATTGCAAGGCATAACCCAATGCCGGTATAACTGAGATCTCAGGCTTTAATCCTACTGAGTCGCTTTTTTTAACTGTCCTTTTTTTACCAAACAATTGATCTATTTCATCACCAATATCTTTTTGATTATCCACGTTATTTTTAGCACTGTCTGCTGTAGATTCTCTTACCAGGGGGATATATTTTTTCTGCTGTGCATACAGTAAAGGCGACAAAAGGCAGAGCAGGATCAGCAATACGATATTGGAGTAAATACGTCCCATGGAAAGGTTTTGCTGGTTGATATTTTGTGAGGTTTGAGCTATTGACTGTAAAAGCAATTAATAGTTTAAAGCAATTTATAATAGTGGTATTATCAAACTAAAAAGCGGTTATTATTTTAAAGAGGAATATATCTTTTTCAATGCAATTAACGTAATCTATCAGATCACGGTGCACTATCATTAAGATTGTTACAATGCGGAAAGGAAGTGTGCGCAAAAAAGAGCCGCCGCTTAAAAAACTTCACCAACTGTAAGGAACAAGCCATTGGAGCCCTGGTTGCCAAAACCGTAGTCAATATCAAGGTTGGTTTTTGATACTTTACTTAATTTGATGCGTAAACCGGGCCCATATCCCGGCTGTATCGATTCCAGCTTGGTGCCGGGTGCGGCCGAAAAGCTTTCACCGTTTAAAAATACCACGCCGCCTATCAGTCCGTTAGCCAAAATTTTAAACCGGTATTCCGATTCCAGGTATACCATTTGCGCGCCCCGGAAACGGCTTTGTATATAACCCCTCCCAGTGGTGGAATAAGTATCCCATGAAGTACTTGGCAAATCGAGGTACGGAGGTTTGCCGCTAAGCACCAGCCAATCATACGACCAGAAAGCGATCACGTTATCAGACCCTTCCGGCAGGTTGTAGTATTTCCTTACATCGATCACTATCGATTGCCAGTTGGTATTGCTGCCCAAAAACCTTGCATGATCATAATATTGCACCGCCGCATAAAATCCTTTCGATGCATTAACGGCATTGTCCCTGCTATCAAACAATGCGTTAAGGCTTATACCTGATGAAGTTGATCTGCTGGTAGCTCCATAAGTCTCATAATCAGACTTGCCACCATCTTCAGGTTCCTTGTAGCTGATGTTCCAGTGCTGGTCAAGTCTGTACCCCGCCCCCAGGAAAAAGTTACCCGTTACCTGCTTCAATACCACTTCCGAAAGGCGGAACAAGTTGTACCGCATGTGCTGCTTATCGGCTATATCAGAGTTACTGCCCAGCCCGTAGGTACTTTGTGGGTACACATAAAAACGTGTGTCGCCTACAAATACAAATTGATTATCTTTTGTCCAGATGGTGGATACGATGGGCAAAGTAAACTGCCTCTTTTCCGTGTACCCCATACTGGTGGTAATACTTGATATCTTTGAACTGGGTGTCGATCTGAAAACGATATTCCCTGTCAGGGTAGCAGCGAACTCCGTTTGCAGCGAATAGCCCACTGCCGGCACAAATGAAATAATGGGCTTACTTCCAATAGTATCGATTAAAGGCTCCGTATGTTGTTTGTTGCCGAATACTGATTTCAATACATCCCCAATATCCCTTTGGCTGGTATCCGGATGCGCATTTGTTAAAGTGTCCTTTCGGTAATTTTTAGTTAACGGTATAAGCTTCTTTTCCTGGGCATGCGCGCTCATTGCAAAAAGTAAGCTAAACACCATGAAAAGACTTAAAGCAGCGAACAGCTTCATTGATAAGGACCGGGGTATTAATTAGTTTGATAAAATTACGCCGCAAATTAAAGTTTTATCACAACTTTAAAGAATCACCAGCCGCAACTTTACATTATCTTAAGAAAATCATATTATTAACAGGGAAATTGGTGTATGCTTAATTTAATCCAATACAGACATCGCCATTTTAATGATGTCATCAAAATAACTTTTATCGGTAGTTGATTTTGCGGATACGCGGATGCCTTTCACCGTATTGAAAATAAAACGGGCCAGCGCCCTGGCATCTTGTTTATTGGTGATCTCCCCGCTTTCCTGGCCTTTTTTTATGGCCTGGTAAAAAGCATTCTCCACCAGTTGGTCGTTTTGGCAAACCATATTGCTCACTTCCTGGTCATGCGGGGCTACTTCTACTTCAGTGTTTACTAAAAAACAGCCCTTGTGTTGTTCGTCACTCAACAGCTCACGTGTAGTCAGATCGAAAAGCTGTTTGATCGCCTCTTTTGCCGAAACGGTATTACTTACAATAGTGCACATTTTACCTGATGCTGATTCCTGGTAGCTTTCTAAAGCTTTGATGAACAGGGAGTGCTTATCGCCATAGGTATCATACAAACTGGATCTGCTGATACCCAATCCATCCACCAGGTCCTGCATCGAAGTGCCGTTATAGCCTTTATCCCAAAAAAGGGTTACTGCTTTTTTCAACACTTCGTTTTCATCAAAATCTTTAGTTCTTGCCATAGCGAAATAGCCTTGCTTGTAATTAAGCAAAGCTATTCATTAATTTATGAATTTTATTTGTTCTCTCTTAAAGTCCCTCTCCTTCTGGAGAGGGATTTAGGGTGAGGCTGGAACTGATTTACCTTATCCCGCCACCAGCTAACAGCGTTTCGCCGGTTAACCAACCCGAATCTTCAGATGCCAGGAATACAGCAAGCGGCGCAATATCTTCCGGCTGACCGATACGGCCAAGCGGAGCTGTTTTTTCTGCTTCTTTATGGAAATCGCTGCCGATGAAACCTGCGGTGTGCGTACCTTCAGTTTCTACTATGCCTGGGTTGATAGAATTTACACGGATCTTTCTCGAACCTAATTCTTTTGCCAGTACGTGGGTGATAGCATCCACCGCGCCTTTGGTTGCAGTATAGATGGAGCTTCCCGCAGGCGTAATGCTGCTCACTACCGAACCAATATTGATCACACTGCCGCCATTGCCGTTGAAGTGTTTTACTGCACCTTGGGTAGCCAAAAGCAATCCAAGCACGTTGGTATCAAACTGGCGATGAAAATCATCTGCATTAATTTCTTCTATACCGCCAAACTTGTAAACGCCTGCATTATTCACCAGGATATCTACCGCACCAAATGCCTTCTTTGTTTCGGCAAATAAACGGTCCACATCGGCGCTCTTAGATACATCGCCTTGTACTGCTATCGCTTTTCCGCCATCGTTGGTGATCTCGGCAACTACCTTGTCAGCACCTTCTCTTGACGAAGAATAATTCACCACAACTGATGCACCTGCTGCTGCCAAACCTTTTGCGATCCCGGCGCCAATTCCTTTTGATGCCCCTGTCACAACTGCCACTTTATTTTCTAACTTTTTCATCTTGATTTTAATTAATTTTCTATTTTTGGAATAATCGTTCCGCAAATGTATATTCAATTTGGAACAATCGTTCCAAATAAAAATAAAGATTATTTCAGGATGACAAATGCCGACATTTCAGAAATTTAATGGTTGGAAACAGATGCCCCGTGGGGGCTACCGCTTTGTAGAAAATCAAACGCAAAAGACATTTGCCCCGTAAGGGCAACCCTTAGCAAAGCGGTTATTCTTGAGATAGGTTTTAGACAGGAAATTACGATCCCTTCAGCCTCGTATCAAAAGAAAACGGTTTTACCATGCTTATTTTGATCTTGTCAAAATCAGGGTGCGCGGGATTAAGCAGGTAGTTATATTCCAGGTCGATAATAGCCGAGGGTACTTTTAAAACAGCGGTATCCCGGCTAAGCAGCCATTTATCGCCTATTTGCTGTGTGTATGGATAGTTAAGCACTTTGGTCCAGTCGGAATTATGCCTTACCAGTTCATTCAGGGTAATTTCTTTGATCTTAAAGGTATCGGGCAATTTGTAAACCGTAACCGAAAAATCACCCGAGTACAAATAAGTGCCTGAAGTATGCGCCAGTTTCTCCAGGCAGGATAAAGCCAGCGAGCCGCCGGTATAGATCACATACTGCCCACTCGAGTTCCACCGGCCATCCACGCCTGATCCTTTACGGTCGCGGGCATATTTGGTTTGACCTATCCGGTAAACAACCATGCTTTAATTTATTAAATTAATAAATCCGACATCGAACATCCGACATCCGAAATCAAGCGGTGGCTCCGTAATCAATACGGATAAGCTCATTCATTACGATGCTGATACCGGTAATGGTATCCAGTATATCAAAGGGAGTAGCATCAATACCAACATTATAGTGTTTCAGCCAACCTTTAAACTCATGGAGAGAGCCGAAGGTATCAAGCCCCTTATCAAAAAGTTCAAACAACTGGATGATATGCTCACTGATACCAAGGTTCAGTTCTTTGGTATTTTGAATATGCTTGCGCAGGGTGGGTTCAGTAATGTCAAGCCATCTGGATACATCGGTTTGCGTTGCGCCAGTGATTTCGATCAGGTCATTGATAGCAGCAGGCTGCAAGCCGCGTTTAATGGCATCGAGCTTGGCTATCGGCGATTTGAAATAGGTAGTATAAGGTATCAGCAGATCAGACACCTGCCATACAGCGGGATCAGCATTAACTTCTTTATAGATTTTGTACCGCTTGCCATCTTCATAAACATAGCCCGGCTCTTTTTCCTTACCTTTTTTCTCTCCCATACCCAAAGGTAATATTTTTCCATTGAAATACAAATTATTTTCTATTTTATCCGATAGGTCGATTAACAGCTTCTTATCTTTTTTTCAAATAAATTTGACAATAACTAAAATTATTAGTATCTTTGATTATTCCGTTATGCCAATTGGCATTTTAATCATAATGACAAGAAAGAAATATAAATTTACTACAGCAAATGAGCTGGACGCGTTAATAGTGCAGTATTTTGAGCATATTAAAGGACTAAGCCACCAGGAAGAACGGCCCGGGAAAACAGCCAGATCAAAGCTTGTTAAAGCAACCGTATGGGACCGCGAGCCCGAACCGGCCACTGTTGCAGGGCTTGCCCTCTACCTGGGCTTCAGCAGCAGGCAGGCATTGGAGCTGTGCGAAGCCAAAGGCAAATACGCATCAGTACTTAAACGCGCACGTTTACGCATCGAGGAGCTTTACGAAAAGAAACTGCATACTCAATACACCTCAGGCGCTATATTCGCGCTGAAAAGTATGGGATGGAACGAACGCACCGATACCATCGAACTTGGAAATATAAAGCTTAAAATAGAGATCGTACAGTCTGGCCCGCAACTGGCCGCATCAGAAAAAGAAGTCGTTTTGGAATAGACACCTATTCACTATTGACCAATGACTATTGACTAATGACTATAATACATATCCGCTACCGCTTTATAATTAGTAGTAACGCCGGTAGATTGATAAGTAGAATTAGTGACGATCTCTGTATGAATGGTCAAAAGGTTTGCTGTCAATTGTTTGATCTGGGCCAGTTGCGAAACCAGTTTAATAACCGGGATTTCTGTAACAGTGCCGCCAAAAACTGCGCTCCCGTTAGTAAAACCACCGCCAAAGTATGGTGATGAAAGGTTGAACGAAGTGCTCGAAACGCTGTAAGTACCCGAAATGCTATCCTGGCTTGCCGCCACACCGGTACCATAGTTTGCAAATGCGCGGCTTACACTATAATAGGAGCCGCTCTTGTTAAATTGTGCATAGCTCACAAAATAATTAGAGGTAGCAACTGTAGTATCGATTTGCTTTACGCCATTAACATATTGGGTATAATTTTCTTTCTGCAAATTCCATCTGCCCAGGATAAGAGATTGCGGATCACTTGACACAAAATCATAATTACCGATCTTCCCGCTGCAGGAAGAAAAGCTATAGCTAATAAAAACAACAAAGACTATAAAATAGAGCCTGCGCATGGATTGAGCAATTTTGATCCACTAAAATTAAAAAAAAATAAATAATACCTGCAAAAAAATGTTTGCCGACTATAAAACTTCGATCCTCTTTAGGGAAAATTACCATGCCGATGCCCATGTAGTCATTAATCAGGGAGGATCCCACTCAGGTAAGACTTACTCGATTATGCAAGTGCTGTTTTGCCTTGCATGTGAGAACGATGCGCAGGTAATTACAGTGGTTGGTCAGGATATCCCCAACCTGAAAGCCGGCGTCAATCGTGATGCGCTGAAGATATACGCCGATTGCCCGCAAATAGCAAGCTGCATCAAGTCTTACAATAAGTCCGATCGTATCTTTGAGTTCAACAACGGCTCAATTATCGAATTTAAAAGTTACGATGATGCCCAGGACGCCAAATCGGGCAAGCGCGATTACCTTTTTGTAAACGAGGCAAACGGCGTTAAATGGCACATTTATAGCGAGCTGGCCCTGCGCACCCGTAAAAGAATTTATATCGACTATAACCCAAACTCTGCCTTCTGGGTGCATGATAATCTCGCAGGCAAACCAGGTGTGCAGTTGATCATTTCCGACCATCGCCACAACCCATTTTTGGATGATGGGATGCGAAACAAGATTGAATCGCTGAAGGATGCCGACAGGGAGCAATGGAAGGTTTATGCCCGTGGCCTCACCGGCAAAGTATCCGGCTTGATATTTACAAACTGGCACATCTGCGAGGCCATACCCGCAGGCGCTAAACCAGTGGCTGCCGGGCTTGATTTCGGCTACAGCAATGATCAAACCGGCTGCATAGAGGTATATAAGCAGAACGGCGAACTATGGATCAATGAGTTGTTGTATGAAAAGGCTTTAACAAACCCCGATATTTCAAAAAGACTGGCCGGTGCCGGTCTGAGCAAAAAATGTGAGATCATCGCTGATAGCGCCGAACCAAAATCAATAGAGGAACTAAGGCGTTTGGGGTGGCGAATAATACCAGCCAGGAAAGGCCGCGACAGCGTTAACCTGTCCATCGACATATTAAAGCGCTACAAATTAAATATCACCCGCAATAGCGTCAACCTAAGGAGGGAACTGGAGCGTTATGTATGGAAAACCGAACTCTCAGGTCGCACATTGAATGAACCCGTCGACGGCTGGGACCACCTGGTAGACCCCTTGCGATATGTTGCCTTAAACAAGCTCCGGATCAACACTTCCGCGCCGCCGCGATCTCGTTTTCCGCATCCCCCGCACTCCTCAAAAGGGATTTTCCTGGAAGGACTAATTAATGATTTGATCAACATATAAAAAAGCAATGAATACAAATAATTTAAAAACTCCTCCGCCAGCTGGCGGAGGTCGGGGGGCTGGGCTTTATGATTGAAAGAACACTCAAAACTACCGATGGTAAAATATTGGTAAGCATACCCACCTCCCTTGACGAAATAACCATGGGGCAAATGATGGAGATGCAGGAAAAGCACTACCTGGACGATATGGATGCCATCAGCATATTATCCGGCATATCAAAAGAAGATCTTTATAACGTAACTAATATTGATGATTTCCAGGTATTCGGCGATCATGTGCTATCACTCTCCCACCAGATCAAATATTTGTATAACAGCAATATCATCCCCAATAAAGTAACTTTTATGCTGGGCAAGCGCAAGGTGGTTTTAAACGTTATCCGCAACCTGTCAGTGGAACCGGCTGGCGCCTTTTTAGCCGCCAGGGATATCATTGCCGATGAGATCAACGAGCATATCAAACTGCATGGCGAAGAAGAGTGGCAAGCACACTTTCAACCCACATTAAAAGCCTGCTGCCACGTACTGGCGCACTACTTTTTTTGCAGGGCAACCAGCAAAAAATATGATGAATACGATGCTGAGGAATTTTGTGAAGAAGTAAAAAAACTACGGGTAACGGAGGCGCTGCCCATTGCCAAACATTTTTTTTTCTGTTATCCCAACTTATTGAAACAGAGAACAGGCTTCTTTCAACGGCTCCATCAGTACTGGAGAAGAAGGCAGGTATTCAGGCGTTTGAAAAATTTAAATACCTGAACACCGTCAACGCCCTCGCCGGTGGCGACGTAACCAAATGGGCCGATATACTAAACCTGCCTTACGAGCGGATGCTTACCAAACTTTTGTTAAATAAGACCGAGTCGGAATATCAACGCCGTTACAACGAATTGCTGAATGCACAACGATGATCTGAACAACGTTTTGTCATTTCGAACGAGGAACGAGGAGAAACTATCTCTTGAGCAGGAATGAGCTGGACTGCGCGAGCGAAAAATCTTAAACAAGCGCCATGCGGACTATGCCAATCATACAAGATTTCTCTCTATCGTTCGAAATGATATCACAATAATTACGGAGTACTAATTACCAATCTCTAATCTCTAACCAAATGCCTATACGTAATCAAATAGAAGCCATTACCCAAACGCTCACCGAACAACCCACATTCATCTACGGAACCGTCAATGAGATCAACTCCCTCGCAGATGACGCATCCTTTCCTTGTGTCTTCATGTATCCCCTGCAACCTATTAGTTTCAGCAGATGGCAAATTAAGCTGGAGCGATGGGGTATACATCCTCGAATGGTATTATCAGAATGAATATAAGGCTACGGCTTGATAATTACCGGGTAAATTAGATTTTAAACATTTATTTCCATCAATGTGTCCGAAACGTTTATATTTGCAGCCTTGCTTGAAAAAAGTATCAGGCAGATCGTATATGAGATCAAGGTTTTATTAATTAATACCTGGTCCCAAATACAAAAGCCCGGATGGCGAAATTGGTAAACGTTGCGGTCTCAGAAGCCGTTGAGAATTGTCTCTTGAGAGTTCGAGTCTCTCTTCGGGCACATCCTTTTTAAGTTGAAAGTCTTAAGTCTAAAGTCCTCAATTCAGACAAAACGACTTAAGGCTTTCGACTTTATACTTCATAAAAAGCCCGGGTGGCGAAATTGGTAGACGCACCATCTTGAGGGGGTGGCATTCGCAAGGATGTGGCAGTTCGAATCTGCTCCCGGGCACTTCTTTTCACCAAAATGAAAACCAAAATAGCATTACCTATCCTATCGGCCCTGTTGCTTTTTGCTTCTGGCTTAATGGCGCAACATATTGAAATATTGCAACAGGACAAACCGACCAGCATCCGGGGATTATCCGTAGTGGACGACAGCACCGCGTGGATAAGCGGCAGCAGGGGCAACATCGCCAAAACAACCGATGGCGGTAATACCTGGAAGTGGCAGCAGGTAAAAGGCTTTGAAAAAGCAGATTTCAGAGGAATAGAAGCATTTTCGGCCAAAGAAGCGGTCATCATGAGTTCGGGCACCCCGGCGCTGATCCTGAAAACCACCGATGGCGGTAATACCTGGACCGAAAAATACCGCAATGCCGATACCTCCTACTTTTTTGATGCCATAGCGTTTGAAACCCCGAAGCATGGTTTTGTTTTGGGCGACCCGATCAACAATAAATTTGTTTTGATGGAAACCAAAGATGGCGGCGAAACATGGGCTATGTTTAAAAACCGGCCTGATGCCTTCCCCGGCGAAGCTGCTTTTGCCGCAAGCGGGACTTGTTTGAGGGTGGATAAAAATGAAGTTGTAATTGTAACAGGTGGAAGTCAAGCCAGGCAGCTTGATTACGTAATTAAAAGCAACTTATGGGATTATTGGGCTTTGCCAATCACCCATGGAAAAGCAAGCTGTGGTGCTTTTTCTTTTGCTAAAGCAGATGATCATTCGTCCAAAATTTATATCGGAGGCGATTATTCAAGTGACCATAAAACGGATTCAGTAGCTTCTTATATCAAATATGTTGATAATTCAATCAATACTCCGATACGATCTCCTTCCGGTTTTCAATCCTGTGTTGAATACCTCAAAGATCAAACTTTCCTTTCCACAGGCACACCCGGCAGCAATATAACTGTTGATGGTGGTAAAACGTGGGCCAAAATTGACGATGTGAGCTATAACGTTTGCCGCAAGGCAAAAAAGGGAAAGCTTATTCTATTAGCTGGCGACAGGGGTAAAATCGCCATTTTCAAGCCATAAAATGCCGATAATAAGACACTTATTTGGTCTGTAAAATTTATTGAAAATTGGTTTGCACCCAATATCAATAAACCCTATATTTGCACCACTTTAATCCAAACGGTTAAATGATTCCGTAGCTCAGCCGGTAGAGCATAACACTTTTAATGTTGGGGTCCTGGGTTCGAGTCCCAGCGGGATCACTAAAAGCCTCTCTATCATTTAGAGGGGCTTTTTAATTATAGCCCGGCAAAACATCCAGTTTTTTTCTTCTTGTTTTAATACTTGCTAATAAACGATCTTACTAAACGGTATTCCCACTGTTAATCCCACGGCTGTTTTATTATAGGGCAACTGGCTGCCTTTAATAGAATTATTCATATCCGAAAACAATAGCTGGGCCTCAAAATTAATAGCAGGCACCCCGTTTTTATCGATCAGCACAATCGGAATACCCAATATGGAGTTAAGCGCATGATAAGTGCCAAAGTTCTTTTCGATATTAAAGCTGATTCCGACGTGCGAATCATATGGGATATAGACCAATTTAGCTGCCGCGACAGGGGTAATATAATTCTTGTAGTCGCCAATAAAACGGTTACCCTCATTAACAGCAACAGCATTTATTCCATCAGTAGTTTCCGGCCCGGTTATATCGGCATTATATAAAGCGCCGCTTTGCACCGAATTATTGTAAAATGCTTTTGCACTCAAGCTAAAAAATATCCTCCCAAACTTCGTGCTTTCCCAAAAGCGGGTATGGTTTATAGAAATTTCGAGGGGGTAGTTATATCGTTTTTCGGCATCTGTATTCACATCACTGCTTACCTCAAATTTTTGAGGGATAATAGGAAGATAGATCCCTACGCTTGTCCAATTGTCGGTTACCAGGGTGTAATTTTCTGAATTGACCAGCACCTCCGATTGCGTTGCCGAAAATTTTTGCAGGTATTCCAATCTCAGCGCAGCGTAAAAATCCTGCCTTAGTTTCGCTTTTGCGGCCTGTAAGTTCTGGCCGGGTACCTCTGCTGGCTTGATGGAATCCAAAGTGCGCTCAAAATCAGCCGACCTCCTGCTGATCTCTGCTGCAAAGTTATGAACCATTACCGCCCTTTGGGCATCCATAGCCTGTTTTTGGTTACCACATTGATTATAATGTGTAATAGGTTTACCCATCCATGTTTGATGAAGCTCAAACCCCAGCCGGTTATCAAAATATTTATTGGAGAACCTGGCGGCATAAGCATTGGCTACGTTGGCCCTAGCGCCCATAACCATAAATGACCTTACCCAATCATCGCTATCCACCGGCTGGTGAAAATTATGGTTGATGGCAATACTGCCTTCCGCTGCGTTCAGGTTGACGTAATTCTTATAAAGCGACAAGTCGCCATTATCAGAAAGATAAGAGCTTACTTTATTAGAAAGAAAAATATTCATCGCTTTATTGGAGATCAGCATACCCTCCCCTGTATTGCAGGGCGTATTGGCTACTTTACTATTTACCGCTTTTAATTCGGCGATAATTTGCGCGGGGGTTTGTGCTGTCGTTATCAAGGCTGAAAAACAACAAAATGCGATAAGCATAAATCTGATCGCAAATCGATAATTATTAACTATGCCAATACTGTATCTAAGCCCCATTGCTGTAAAATTGGATTGGTGAAAATCTTGATACTGTCAGCATCAAGCAGTTTATTGCGGGCTGCTACCCATTGAGTGGCGGCATCGCCATACATACTTTCTATCCTGCCTGGGTTCAGCTCATTTACCTTTCCCCAATGGAAGGTAAAGGGAATATTTGCATTCTCCAGTTGCTGCCAGATCTGCGTATAAAAGCTATAGGTGGCATCTGAGTATGGCGCGTCTAATTCCATTACGCAAGTTTGCGGAAACCGGGTAAATCCCAGGGTAGCTGTTGATTGTTTTACAAACCTGAAAGAAAATATGCCCGTAAACGGGCCGATGGTTTGATTAAGGTTCAGCATCATATCAGAAACCTGGTTTGCATTTTCTATAGAAAAACCTACGGCCGCACTTAACAACTTTCCACGAAGGGTGGTGTTGTTAAAAATTTCGCTCAGCGTGCCAAATTGTTTACTAAAAAGCGTTAAGCTGGATGCAATCACCTCATTAACTAACACGGGTACCAATTCAGGTACTCCTTGTGTTAATGTGCCCATAAAAGCTGCGGCATCATCGCCGGGCCCTATGCCTGCCGGATTGTCAACCGGCGGCTGGTAGCCAGGCTGATAAGGGCGCTTATACATTGTAGTTACATAAGCGCCATTGGCCATATCATAAGGATTAAGCAATACCGAAAAATGGAAAGGGCGTTCATTGCCGCAAGGCAGGTTTGCAGTGCTAAAATCAAGCGTTTGCATGATGGCTTTTAATGAAGCATCATAAGGCATCCGCTGCATATAGGTTTCGAGCAAAAACAGATCCTCGGTTTCGATCATTACACCGTGAATAATACCGAAGCTGCCGAAACTCACCAGTGCAGCATTGAAAAGGTCATCATCCTGCACCAATTCTGTTTGTAAGCTTTGAATAAAAGATGCAGACACAACCGGCGCAGACGCCCTTTCGAGCCAGATATGCCTGTTCGCACCTACAATAAGATGCAGGCCCACAACAAACTCAGGAGTTGCCCCAAAATCAAAAGCGGAGCCATGAGTACCGGTACCAAGCACCCCGGCTATAGTTTGCCCGTTACTGGCGCCGGAAGTTTTTAACGACTGATTTTTTTGTTTGAGGTGTGCCCCAAGTTCCCATATACCATTACCACTTTGCGCAAAAAGGAGGTTCGCGGGGTTACCCGGGTACAATGCGGAAACACTGGCTGCCGTAATATCAAATACCGTATTGAGTGGCTTGGTATCCAGCATTACACCATTATTTACAGTAGCAATTTGCATCCATGACCATCCCGCTCCCAGGGCCCGCAATGGCGTTTGGGTAGCAATGGCATCCGCTATCAGGGCTTGCAGCCCTGCTGTGGCATCGTTATACCCGCTTAAAGCATCGAGGTTGTCATCATCTCCTAATTCATACAAATCCTTAATATTCTCTACGAATGTTTCGTGGCGATTTTCCCAGGTGGTATCGCCGGTTTTAACTACTTTCATCGTCTGCTGATTTTATAGGGTTCCTACCTTTTGACAAGGCTTACTACATTTCCATTCTATCCGGGTAGGGCTCCAGATACCCAGCGTGACAACCGTGATCAACGAATAACCCAAATTATTTTTCACCGTTACTTCAGCCAAGCCATTCGCGTTCAAAGAGTCACAGATGGGGGTTGTGACCCTTTTAGGGCTTTGAATTATGCCCCAAAAAAAGAAATTGACCGTTTGCCTGGAAACCTCGGCACCCGGCTGGGCCTGTGTGGCAACCCTGGCTGTATAGCAACTGCTGAGTATCAATGTGAGTGACAATGCCAGGAAGAGTTTCCTGTATTGTGCGGAATAGTGTTGTGATCCCATAAGAATTGATAGGTTAAATTTTACTATATAAATCAAAAAATACAAGATAAAATTGAGATAAATAACTGATTATCAAATAGGTGAAAACACGGTTTTTGATGCGTAATTTTACGTGATTTCTTTCCTGCCAGCTGTTAGTAGTGTAATTGGCGGAGAGGTTATGCTAAAAGAAAAAGCGATTGTTAATTTTGATAAAAATTTAGAAAATGTCATTCCATGCCTATATTAATAACATTAAATCAAAAACGGGTAAGGCGCCCGCTGACTTCAGGCAACTTGCGGAGCAGAAAGGTTTTACCCAAAACGGTGAGCTTAAAGCCGGTGTAAAAGCCGGTGATATTTTAAAATGGCTCAAGGACGATTTTGAGCTGGGACACGGGCACGCAATGGCCATTTACGCCCTGCTTAAAGGCATAAAAAGCGAAAGTGACTGATGGCATGCCTATAATCTGCGCTAAAAACCTCAACAAATTTGGTTATTCGATGTTATATTTATTATTATAGGCGCTTCAACGGTAATAAGCTGCTGTAAGCGCCGTTTTATTTATTAAACATATATTATTATGAAATTTTCAAGATCCAATTTTTCGTTAATTATTATTTTAGCCGCTTTAATTTCGTTACAGGCATGTAAGGCAAAAAAGGTTGTACAAAAGCCAGCCCCGATGGCCGATACGGCAAAACCGGCTCCACCGCCGCCGCCACCAGCCCCAACCCCTGCTCCAACGCCGCCGCCTCCACCACCGGCGCCGCCTGCTCCGGACTACAATTTTAGCAACATACAGTTTGAGTTTGATTCGGGCATATTGAAAACAGAATCTTACCCAATCCTTGATAAAGCCGCTGTAGAAATGAAAAAAGACCCATCGGTTAAATTTAATTTAAATGGGTACGCTTCTGCAGAAGGAACAGATGCGCATAATATGAAGCTATCACAGGACAGGGCCAACTCTGTTAAAGTATACCTGGTTAATACAGGCGTTAGTGCCGATAACCTGATCACTAAAGGCTTTGGTGAGAGTAACCCGATAGCTGATAATACCACTGATGCAGGACGGGTGTTAAATCGCCGGGTTGAGATCAAAAAACAAAATTAAAAGATAACAGCCAATCAATTTTTGCAAAGCCCATTCCTTCAAGGAGTGGGCTTTTTTGCTTTAAGAAAAGAAAGAAATTTAGCACTCAGGCAAACTGATAGGTATATTGATGGCAAGGCCACCGTCTGAGGTTTCTTTATACTTCGAGTTCATATCCAGGGCTGTTTGCCACATAGTTTTTACTACGGCGTCAAGACTCACTTTGGCATTGTCCGGGTTGGTTTGCAGAGCCAACTGCGATGCTGTGATGGCTTTGATGGCGCCCATGGTGTTACGTTCTATGCAAGGCACCTGCACCAGTCCGCCGATCGGGTCGCAGGTCATCCCAAGGTGATGTTCCATAGCGATCTCCGCAGCCATGAGTACCTGCCTTTGCGAGCCGCCCATGCATTCAGTTAAGGCCGCTGCAGCCATAGCGGATGATACTCCTATTTCGGCCTGGCAACCACCCATTGCTGCTGATAGCGTTGCCCCTTTTTTAAAGATACTACCGATCTCTGAAGCGGTTAATATAAACTGGATAACTTTTTCTTTGCTAAACTTATCGCAAAAAACTATCATGTATTGCAATACAGCAGGTACCACCCCTGCGGCGCCATTAGTAGGTGCGGTTACCACACGCCCGAAAGATGCGTTCTCCTCATTTATTGCCAGCGCGAAACAACTTACCCAATCCAAAGTATTTTGAAATCCGTTGCCTGTATGCCTGATAGCAACTACCCATTCATCATAATTTTTATACTGATAATCACCTATCAGTCTGCGGTTTAAATTGGCGGCGCGGCGCGCTACATTTAATCCGCCGGGTAGGTGGCCGGTAGTATGGCAACCCCGGTACATACATTCCTTCATCACCCTGAAAATATTGAGCACGCCCGACCGTGTTTCCTGCTCACTGCGCCAGGCTAACTCATTTTCCATTACCACCTCTGATATTTTGAGGCCCGTTTTTATACACCAGTGCAGCAGGTCGCCGGCAGTATTGATGGGGAAAGGGAGATCTACTTCATTTTTGCTCGCTTGGGCTTGCTCGCCCTCTTTTATCACAAACCCGCCGCCAATAGAATAAAAAGTGTCCGAAACAGCTTTTCCATTGCTCAAAAATGCCTGAAAGGTTACCGCATTGGGATGATAGGGCAAGCTCTCGTTGAATAAAAACAACAGATCATCCTCAACAGAAAATTCTATAAATTGGTTACCGCCGAGCAGCAACGTATTCGACGTTGTTATATGGGTTATTTTTTGATCAATCGCGTTTACGTCGAAAGTGACAGGATCATCCCCGCTCAGACCAAGTAAAATGGCTATATCGGTTCCATGTCCCTTGCCGGTTTTGGCAAGCGAACCATAAAGTAAAATTTTTATCCCTGAAACAAGGCGTAGCACTTCCTGCTGTTCCAATAATTGCACAAACTGCTGCGCCGCACGCCAGGGGCCAAGCGTGTGAGAGCTTGACGGCCCAATACCTATTTTAAATATATCGAATACCGATATCTGTTCCCTTTTCATCAATGCAAACTTACAGGATATATGCCATTATTTATCCTTAAATAAATTTCCTTATACAGGCAATAGCAATATATTTTTATATATTTAGCATACAATTAACTCTCAAAAACTTAACCTTAAAACACTAGCCAAATGGAAACTTACGATTCTTCATCAACAGTTCATTTTTTTTCGACAGGGATAATTATTCTTTATATAATTATTTTCATTCCTATGATTTTCGGATGGTGGAAAATATTTACTAAAGCTGGTAAACCGGGATGGGCATGTATCATACCATTTTATAATTACATAGTAGCATGCGAAATAGTTGGAAAACCTGTATGGTGGTTTCTACTGATGATCTGTCCATGTATAAATTTCATTTTTTTAATATGGGTGCTTAACTTGTTATGCAAAAGCTTTGGTAAAAGCGAAGGATTTACCGTTGGTATGCTTTTTCTGAATCCAATATTTGCATGTATACTTGGTTTCGGCGATGCCGTTTACCTGGGTCCAACAGCTAAAGAAGCTAATGCTGCAAATCGCTTTGGTTCAGGCGATTATCAAAAGCCATTTGACGAAACCCCTCAATCCTGATATGTGTATTACCTTAATATTTTGCAGCCTTTTGGATATTACCAATTGGCTGCAAAATCATTTAATACCCTGCCCATTCAAAAAATTAACCGGTGTTGATTGCCCGGGCTGCGGGTTTCAACGAAGTCTGCTTGCTCTTGTAAAAGGAAACTTCAGGGAAAGCATTCAATTGTATCCTGCTGCTATTCCGCTGTTGATAACCGCTTTGTTTGTATTATTTGCGATAAAACTTAAGATGGATAATCGTCACTTGATCAAAAAAACGCTCTATATAACAACCGGGAGCATCATCATGATATCCTATATCATAAAAATATACAGCCTGTATATTTAGATCAGGTTCCTGTTCTTGAAGTGATATAGCTGTAATCTTTAATTACAGTTTGCAAAAAATCAAAGTCATTCATTCCCCCCGGGATCTCAACAGCTAAGTGTTCTTTTACACGCATGGCCATATTATATACCAGGCTGCTGTTACGTGTACTCTTAAAATTACTGATCACATCGTGTATCAGCGTAACATCCTCATCCGAGAGGTTGTTTACACCTGGAAACACGGGTTCATAATCATCATCCTGCGAGTTAAGAAAAAGCTCATTTAATGTGGTACGTGGCTTGGTCTTGATCAGCGTAGTTCCGGCAATCAAATCACCAATACGTTGCTTTTTTTCTGATACGGCAACAGAAATTAAGGCTCCGATGCCAAAGGTGATCCCAAAATCCAACAACCTGAAAACCCATCTCAAAAAGTACTGCCCTAATGTCGGCCGGGCTCCGTCAATATTTACTACTTTAATTTTTATGGCATACTTGCCTATGCTTTGCCCGTTAAAATATATTTCGGCTACCAAATCATAAAATATAAAAAGGATACTATATATGATGAGCAATACGATCAGAAATACCGGGAACCCGCCTCCTGATTCTAATTTTTCGATCTGGCTTATGTAGAAAAATATAATGATGAAATAAATAATGTAGAAAACACCGGTAAATACGCCTATATCAACTATCCTGGCTAAAACGCGCTCGCCTAACCCGGCTACTTCATAGTCAATATCAATATTTTGAGATGTCCTTATTTTAACTGTTTGCATGCTTAACAAATATATATTTTGACTATTGAATTATTTGTATGCCATGATCGAATTTTTGTTATTATTTTAACAAAAAAATTAATCCTGTAGATAATATGCGTGAAGCATTATTTGTTAAGCAAAATTCGGCAAAATGGCACGATTATGAAAATACCTCAACCAATGACCCTGATGAGTTGGCCGAAAGATTTGTGATTATTTCTGATGACCTGGCTTACGCTAAAACATTTTATCCTCAATCAAAAACAACGCAATATTTAAACGGCCTGGCTGCCGGTTTCCATCAGTCTATTTATAAAAACAAAAAAGAAAAAACTAACCGGTTTATATATTTCTGGCAATTTGAGCTGCCGCTCTTGTTCAAAAAATATCATAGACAAATTCTATATTCTTTTATCTTCTTTATCATATTTTTCCTGATAGGAATACTTTCAGCTAAATATGATAATTCATTTGTCAGGTATATTTTAGGGGATGATTATGTAAATATGACTAACGAAAACATAGCAAAAGGCGACCCGTTTGGGGTTTTTAAAAACGAAAACGAATTTTTGATGTTTTGGTTAATAGCTAAAAACAATATTACGGTAACAGCATCAACCTTTGTTTTGGGTATTACTTTTTCTCTCGGAACATTACTGTACCTTTTCAAAAATGGTTTAATGGTAGGTTGTTTCCAATACCTGTTTATAAGCAAAGGATTGGGTATACAATCGGTACTGGTAATATGGATACATGGCACGCTTGAAATATCAACCATCATTTTAGCTGGTGCTGCCGGATTGATCATGGGCAACAGCCTTTTATTCCCAAAAACCTATACCCGTTTCGTATCGCTAAAGAGAGGGGCGCTTGACGGGTTAAAAATAATGCTTGGGATAGTGCCAATAGTGGTGATGGCTGCAATTTTTGAAAGCTTTGTTACACGCCATACCGAAATGCCTTTATGGCTAAGTATTTCCATTTTAAGTGGTTCATTTATATTTATTGTATGGTATGTTATCATATACCCCTTATATTTATCGCGTAAGCTAAAACCTGACCTTATTAGTGATGAAAGAAAATATTGAATTAAACCGTGCGCGTGAATTTGGAGACATCATCAGCGATACCTTTGTTATCTTCAGGCAAAATTTTAAACCGCTATTAAAATCTTTCCTGGTTATTTGCGGATTATTTTTAATAGCCGATACCTTCATTACGGCAATTGTTAATAATACCAGGCATAGTGATGACGTGTCGCTCCACCAGCACTGGTTGTTTTTGAGCATAGTGTTTAGCGTTGTTTACAACACCGCATTTATGGTAACCGTGCTTTCGTACCTGGCCGTATATAAGGAGAAGGGCAATCAGCCAGCAGATGTGCTTGAAGTTTGGGGCTATTTTAAATATTATTATTTCAGGATATTTTTAACCCAGGTGCTATTGATCATTGCTGCAATAATTGCCTTCCTTTTCTGTTTTTTCCCCGGAATTTATCTATCCGTTGTTTTCTCATTAGTTATGCCGGTAATGATATTTGAAAATGCCAGTATCGAATATTCCTTTAAAAGGGCCTTTAAAGTAATTAAAGAAAACTGGTGGTTCACTTTCGGCACTATTCTGTTGATAGTTATTATTGTTTTAGCCTGTACATTGATCTTACTGTTACCTCCGATGATATTTTATGGGGGTGCACAATGGTTATTGGGCGAAAGCCCGGATAATACGGCCGGGATAATACAGGCCGTATTGATGAACCTTTGCCAGATACTTTGGATAATACCCGTCATCGCTATAACGCTGATCTATTATTCTTTGATCGAAGAAAAAGAAGGGAATAGCCTGGTCAACAGAATAAAAATGTTTGGGAAAAACACCCCGGGAACAGATCAAATCTCATCAGAACAATACTAAATCCAGGCATGTCCAAAGCACTATTAACACTTCTTATACTGTTTTTGCTTGGCGGGCAGGTTTATGCATCGTCTACCGGTAAAGCAGCTAAGTCAATTACCGTACATCATCAGCTCAAAATAGATAGTACTAAGATAAGTGTACATCAATTTGATACCGGCGCAATAAAAAAATATCGCAGGGACCCTGCTTTTAATTATGCGGAAGAAAAAGCCAGCATCACCTGGTGGGACCGCTTTTGGAATTGGGTATGGGGCGTATGGGAGCGTTTTTGGGAGTGGGTAGCACACATTTTTCAAAAACTATTTGGCGGAGTTAGAATAGGGAAACAGGCAGCTTCAGTGTTTAAGTACTTTATATTGGGTTTAGCGGCTTTTATGATCGTGTACCTGGTATTTAAGCTAATAGGGATAGATCTGTTAAAGATCTTCAAAAAGAAGCAACCTGTAAATGAAGTCCCTTATACAGAATTCATTGAAAATATACACGATATAAACTTTGATGAAGCCATTGAAAATGCCGTGCTGGTTAAAGACTACAGGCTTGCCGTACGGCTTTTATACCTGCGCTGCCTGAAGCAATTGAGTGACAACCATATTATTAACTGGAAGATTGAAAAAACCAATAATGTTTATTTAAATGAAATTACCGATGAAGCTCAACGGCGGCAGTTTTCAGTTGTTACCAGGCAGTTTGAATATGTATGGTATGGAGATTTCCCGGTAGATGGGCAATCATATCAAAACATCAATGCAATTTTCCAGGAATTTAAAACCCGCTTGTCATGAAAAGTTTAAGGGTTTATATTATCACGTTATCGGTTTTAATTACAATTTATATTGTGGCGCAATATAACCGCCCGAAAGCCATAAACTGGACGGAAACATTTAGCAGCACAGATAAGATCCCTTTTGGCACCTATATCTTATATAACCGGCTAAACGATATTTTCCCAAATGCCAAAGTGCAGGCTGTTCGCGAGCCTGTTTATAATGTCATTAATGATCTGAAAATCACCCATGGCACATACCTGATCGTTAGTAATTCCGTCAATCTGAATGAGTATGATTATAAGAAATTAATAACATTCATAAAAAATGGTAATGATGTATTTATCAGCGCAGCTTACTTTGGCGATGAGATAAAAAAAGAGCTTAAGATAGAAACCATGGCTGAATTTCAAGATCTAAAATCTTCAGTAGGTATAAAGTTTTTAAACAAACAGCTCGACAGTAACAAAGTATATGATACAAAAAGAGCAATGGGGCAAACTTATTTCAGCAGCCTGGATACAGTAACCACCACCGCTTTAGGCTCAAATACTTTCCATCATGTTAATTTTCTCAAATACTCCGCCGGCAAAGGCAATCTTTTTTTGAATTGCAATCCGCTTATGTTTACCAATTATAGCCTTTTTAGCAAGGATGGGGGTAAATATGCGGCTACCGCACTATCCTTTGTTAAAAATAACAGCTCATTGATCTGGGATCAGTACTATGCTTTAGGCAGGGATGATGAGGATTCAAGTATGCGCGTTTTTTTACGAAACAATGCATTGCGATGGGCATTCTATATCTCATTTTTCAGCCTGATAACATTTGTTTTATATGAAGTAAAGCGGCGCCAGCGGACAATACCTGTAATTGAGCCTCTTGAAAATTCAACACTAAGCTTTGTAAATGTTGTGGGCCAGGTTTATTATGAACAGCGCGATAACCTGAACATTGTTAACAAAAAAATATTATACTTTTTAGAGCACCTGCGCACTAAATACAACCTTAAAACCAACCCCCTTGATCAGCTATTTATTGATAGTTTTTCTCAGAAGACCGGCATTAATCATGGGTTTGCCACTGAGTTAGTTAATTGTATTAATTTTCTAACTGCCAAGCATGTAGTTACTAATAATGAACTTATCAAACTAAACCAATTGATCGAACAATTTTACAACCAATCCAAATAGATATGGAAGAAGATGAACTTTTTGAACAAAGAACCGACCTGACCAAACTGAGCGCCGCGGTTGAACAAATAAAAGCCACACTTGGCGAAATAATAGTAGGGCAGCATGATGTGATCGAGCTGCTGATCGCCGGTATCCTGGCTGATGGGCATATACTGATCGAAGGTGTACCTGGTGTAGCTAAAACGCTTACCGCAAAACTGATTGCAAAAGCAATTGACGCCCGCTATTCGCGCATACAGTTTACGCCAGACCTGATGCCTTCGGATGTATTGGGCACCTCAGTTTTTAACCCAAAGTCTGTTGAT
>Ga0206976_1001_pt2 | contig 110481 bp, 117 predicted proteins | sample Alteio_BWOrgHeat_82_FD_152926 | JGI IMG/M metagenome (GOLD analysis project Ga0206976, IMG submission 152926) | Enriched cells from forest soil in Barre Woods Harvard Forest LTER site, Petersham, Massachusetts, United States -... | ecosystem: Environmental > Terrestrial > Soil > Temperate forest... | reverse complement strand
TTTTAACAGATCTATCGGATTTGCCAATCGCAGCTGGTTAGCCGGATAGTCAGAACTACCGTCGGCCAGCATCTGCCCTATCCTGATCAGCGGTATAGCCGCATTATTATCGATGGACGAAACCGTATCCGTTGCCTGGCTGTGCTGTACGATGCTCCACGAGCCATCCTTCGGAAGGATAACTGTTCCGCGCGCGGTGCCAACAAAGGCAGGTATATTCGCGGAGGAATCTGTCGAATTACTTACATCCACACGGCTCAGGCGCATTTGCTGACCCGAACCGCCAATATTAACGACACAATCTACCGGGCCACCTAAGGAGCCCGCCTGTGAAGCCAGCAGTTGGCTAAATATCTGTGGTGAAATAGGTTCGCCACGCGGCCCGAGTTGTACATAACCCAGCATTTGTTTTGATGGTACCACGCCGTTTGATGCCCCTTGCACCACATTATCGATCTGTACATCGGCATCAAAATAAACCGGCTGCAATAATACGGTTTCTGTTACACCACCTGCAGGTACGGGCGTAAGCACTTGTGATATAGGTTCAATATATTGCCCTGTGGTGCGTTTCCATTGCACGGTAAATTGCGGCAAATCGTTCTCAATTATATTTTTTACATCAAACACTCCTTTTACAACTCCCGGATGGAATTCATAAGGGTTTGCTATCTGTGTACCATCAGCATCTTTGTAAGAGAAATCATAGACACCATTGGTTTCCGCCCGCCACCCGCTATCAACCCGATAGATGAGCGCGCTGGAGGTACGGTACATGGTTATGGTGCGCACTACGCGGATACCCCATGGGTACACCAAACTTTTAACCTGGATGATCTCCAAAGCAGTACGACCTACGATCACATCGAACTTTGCCTGGCTGGTAGCAGCTATGGTTGCGTTGGGGTCCTGCCAGTTACTGAACATACTGGCCCCATAACCTGAAAAATCGATCCTTTCTACAGGAACACCTACAGGGCGTATGATGGGCGGTTCAAACTCCTGGTTAAAGATGTAATCCACATCCGGGCCAAGGATACTTGCATTGATCGCCGCACCTGTACTATTCAACAGGTTTCTCATTTGCATGGTGAACCCGGTAAACGAAGCACTGGTATTGGGCTTTGTATGATCCTGTTGCCCCCTGGCAATGATCTGCAATCCGCCTGTAACAATTTTTTGCGGCGAGTTGGGAACATTTGTCGGGGTGATGTTAAAATCCTGCGGATCAATACTCAGCGAGGCAGGCTGATAGCCGTCGGGGTATGCACCATTCATCATGAGCGCCATGGAACGCATCCCAAAGGGCAGCGTAAACAAGGAAGCTGTGATCAGCGGGTTATTGGCTGTATTGTTGGTATAGCTATCCACAATAAAATTACTGACCGGGATCGGTGCAACGGGCACCACCTCTGAACTATTATTAAATAGCTGGGTGGGCCCGCCATCGTCGCCAAACAGCAACCACCCCAATGGTGGGTCCTGCGGGATAGCAGGTGCTGTTAAGTTGATCGTGGGCTCCCATGTGATCTCGGGAACAGTAAACGCCCTGATAAATTTCCCGGGGGTGGATAGATCCATCCCCAATATCTGGAGGATATCTGTTTCGGCTGAATTGTCAACAGGCTTAATGCTATATATTTTACCATCGCCGGCAGCCTGGATGTTTGTGGTGGAGAAAGAAACACCCATCAGATCGGCATTGGTGGATACATCAAGCAGGGATAAATCCGGAGGGCCAAATCCTCCTGTAACATTATCCCATGTTTGCTGCGGATTTGGAGCCTGTGTTGCCTTTGACTTAATAACCGGTGCGGGTTTTGCCTGGGCACCAGCAAATGTGGTATTATTGGCCAATGGATATATAGCAAAAGATACATCGGCCAGTTGTGGAGTGTTGGGGGCAGCCCCGGCCTGCGGCCAGCTCACCATACCGGTAAGCAAGCTTTTCACATCCGCTAATGGAAGTTCTTTTTGCACCTGCCCTACCGGTGCCCCGGCCAAGCCACCGTCCCTCAAACCTCCGATCACCTGGCTTGATGCATAAGGATCGGGCAAAGCAGGCATCAGGTTATATAACCCGAACGAAAGGATAAGCCTGGCTTGTGTAAATGTGGTTGGAGAAGCCAGCTGACCGTAAACAATGACACCGGAAGGCGGTGTGATAGTCAAGAGCCCGTTTGTTAAAGCGATGGCCTCCTGTGGCGCTTCCTTTAGTGTTGTATTTGGCGGGGGCGGATAATTTTCGGCAATAAGCGCAGCATCGTACAGGAAAAAAATCTTATTGGTTGGTGTGTAGGCCTGGTACAACAACCCGTTTGTTCCCTGCACACTCACCGGGCTGCCATCCACCCGTACGGGGCGGTCAATATTGGCTATAAATTGCACCATAGTACTTAACAGCTCCTCGCCGCTCTGGAGGCTGAGAAATGTAAGCGTAAAGCTATTGGTATAGTTAACGTAAAGCGTGGATAGCCTACCCGTGGTTTCGTTGCTCCACAGGTCATAATTCTGGGTGCCATAACGATTGCTTGCAAACTGATCCGTAACCGCTATTGCGCCCACTGTGGCTGACAGCATGGGTAATAAAAGATTTACCGAGCCACCTTTCAAGCCCGTCCAGTTGGCCTGCAGGCCAAGTCCGCATATAACAGCCAACGACCCTGTGCCGGTTGCTGTATTTGCCTGGGTAACATCTATCGTGGCGACCGGCAATTCCCAATAACCATCCAGTATGGGGGACGTTCCCTGCACCGTAAAAAACTGGGAATCGCATTGGCTTACCGTGAAGGTAGGCGCTGAAACATTACAGCCGATGTAAATGCCATTCAATACCGAATTATAAACAGGGCTTTGGGCCGGGTTGTATTGGAAAGTATTAGCGCTCCCATACAATTGCCATGTGGCCTGGGCAATGCTGACGATATTTATGCCTGAGCCTGTTAAATTAAAGCTGAATTGTGCAGGCAGCTGTACCTTCGCATTCATGGCATCAATGCCGATATTATCTGGGGGGACTGTTGTATCTGCCTGTTGCTGCAAAATTAGGTTCACGCTGCAAACGCCGCCTGCAGGTATTGTGATCGTTTTATTTACTAAGGAAAGTTCCTGGTTAAAAGATATCGTGCCACCGCTGATGGTAAGCCCGGTGTACGTGTCCGCCGGTGCGGTGCTGCATATTAAACTGGAAAGTATCCAGATGCTCCCTGCGGCAACCGGGTAGCTGGTGTCCTGGTTTGGTAACTGTACGCCGAATACCGTGATCGTAACAGGCAATATAATAGCCGGGGTTGTGGTATTCGTACTTAAAAATATGGAGATCGTTTCCGTAATATGAATGGGCCTGGGGTTAATGGGAATCTTGACCGGGGGCTTCACAGGCGTTTTGACCGGTGCCTTCACCGGGGGGATAACGGGGGTTTTAACGGGCGGCAGATTATTTAAGATACCCGAGCCTATCTTTACTTTTCCCACCGGTTTCATCACCGTAGTTACCGGACGGTTGCCCAATGTTTTAAAAACGCCGGGGGTTTCTGTCAGCAACTGGTTTGAAAAGGGGAAAGCCGAAGTGATACTTATCTTCCCGCTACCTGGCTGAACAGGCGGGGCAACAGGCGCCGTAACGACTACCGGATTGGCTATCGTTTGCCGCAGGTCATCCCCGAGTATTGGCGCTATACTTTGCTGAAGTGTGGTGGTAGTTCCTGTCCCGGTTGGCTGACCCAGGGAGCCGGTAAGCTCCGTGATGAGAGTGGTTAGGTCCTGCTGTTGCATAAATTCATTATTTAGGTGATGAATATAAATTGATAGTCAGGGTACCGTAAAGTAAGGGAATGTTAACTAATAGGCAAAGCGTATAACTACGTATTTGTGGTACGGAAATTACCTATTGTTGGGGGTTGGTGGGATTTGAGGTAGATAGTATAGCAAAGTTTGTCTATACAAAACAGGCTAATGATTAAATGAATCATTAGCCCTGTTAGAATTTTATACTATAATGTAATAGTAAAATACTTTATTAAACTACTTTAAAGAATATTGCACTGAGAAAAGCCCCTGGAAATGTGCATCTTTCTGGAAAGCGTTGTATTTGAAAGTGATGGGCAGCCAAAAATTTTGGTTGATCTTAAACCTTGGTGTTACAGTTATATTGCCTGCCTGCACATATTCTTTTTTATAAAGAGGCCCTTGAGTATTGGTATATTCTAACCCGGGTTTTAACTCGAACCATTTTACTTTTGTAAAAGTAAAATCGGATCCAAAGGTAATATCCCATATAGTCCGTACCAATGAACTGTTCTTCTTGGTAGTGTCCGCAGCGTGCGAATAAGAGGCTTTTAGATCATACTGTGTATTTCCCTGTTTTGAAGAATAAAAAGCGAATTCACCAGAAACGTTTATGTTATCTGTTTGTGATTTTAATTCATCGTAATTACTGTTGGCAGAAAAGGTAAGGGTGGGCTTGTTTTTTAAGGTCTGCTTGACCAAGCTAACCAAATAAAGGTCAGGTATTAACAGAGTATCAACGCTTTTATCATCCTTCAGATTAAATTGTTTTTTCAATTCTGCGACGAAGTCCTGCGGTAAACTGGATATAGGTAAGGCACCTTTGGCGTTCTTATAGTCTGTAATTTGCTGAAATTCTGTTGGTTTTGCTACCCGATATTTTTCAACAATAGAATTAGCTATTATGCTTTTGCCCGCAAGATATTGGATGAAATCTGTATTGATATTCTTCCGATTATTTTTTGTAATCGTTTTATTATTCATAATTGCATACTTTACACCATAGGTAAGCGCATCTATCTGAACCTGGTTTTTACTGTCTGGCGTAAGTCCGAAATTCAACTGCAAGTTTCTTGCGAACCATTGGTCCCGGTACTCCTTCCCATAGTAAAGCGTATCATTATGGGCCAATTTTTTCAAATGTGTCAAAGTGAAAAAACTGGAGCTTAACTGAAGGCTGCTTTTACCATCAGTTCCAACCATATTTAAAAAACCTGAGAGATAACCGGACCACACTGAACGGTCATTCCCTTTGGGTCGACTAGTATCGTTGACGGTCTTTTTTGTTTCGGTCGTATATATAGAATCCTTATTTATTTTGCTTGTCTTTGTTTGCGCCTTCACCAAGGCTGATGTAGTCAACAGCAAAGCAAGGACTATCAATAGTTTTTTCATGGGGTATTTAGGTTAGGTTAAGGCACGGTGATCTGGTAACTGTCATTTATGGATGCGCCATATTGTGCGGGACAGGCGTGATCCAGGTTAAATCCCACTCCTTGAATAGTGAGTTGAAAAGACCCATCAGTACCGCCCAGTACATCCAGATTATAGACACCAGTGCTTAGGGATATTGCTTCATTAAAAACATCACTACGGGTATATGGATTTTCGGGAAGATCCGGAGGATTTACCGGAAGTATAATACCCCCCTGGTAAATAACCAATGCTACGGCGCCTACATTGTTGTTGTAAAAAGCACCTGATAAGGTAATGTCTGCCATGATGATTAAGTTTACGATTTATACTAAGTTTTAAAAACATTTAAATTCCATGATACTTTTTTGTTATAATATTACCCTTGTACTCAAATTAAGGTTTTTGCTATAATCAATACTGCTTTATTTTAAAACCAACACAATCGGTGCTGTCCCAGTCAATACATTACCGGATAATTGGGCTGCAAGATGTGCAGTTGAACTATCTGGCAGGGCAATCTGCAAATCGGCATTGATAATATAATTTCCGGGCTGTACTGAACTAAATGTAAATATACCTGTCGGGTCACTTGCCTGCCTGCTGCCGCTATAATTTGTACTGCTATTGGTAGCCGTCATTTTTACAATTGCGTTGTTAAGCCCCTGACTCCCTATTGCTGTTACTATTCCTGCATCTACTCCTTTGTCCAAAGCGAGTTGCACCATCAATTTATCAATTGTTGCACCTGTGGGTGTTGTTGCTATATTAGTGATAGGCAGAGAAGTGGTTCCGCTATTGGGCATTAGTACATCCTTTAATCTGTCCATGAGCGATATCAGGCGGCTACTATAAAAACCACCGATAAAGGCAAAAACAATTACACCTTTACTGGAACTGATATCAACTATGTTTTGATCTTTAAAAAAGTTGTAGCCAAGCACAACTGCAAGCGTACAAATTGGGGCATACAATATTTTGGCCACCTGCCCGAATATCTCGGAATTATCAAATTGTGACCTGGGGTTACCCAGATCAGTAGTTGCATTACTACTAACTACCCCGAGATTAAAAAGGAGACTACTTAGCACACCGAAAACAGCCCAGAATATTACTTCCAAATAAACGCAGGGGCCAATCAGCCAGAAGTAAGAGCGAACTTTGAAACGGGTACCATTCAGAAAAGCAGTGGCCTCCTGCGGAGAAGATTTACACAGGAAACATTTGATTTCAACAGCCTGAGCGCTATCCAGTTTATCATCAAAAGTATTTTTTAAATACTCCATTACCCTATCGCACAAAATTTTCTGAATACAAGGGCATGGTTTCGAATCACTTGTACGCGTCTTCGTAGCTGTGTTTAGGGGAGCTTTTGGAGTCAGTATATTTGTTGACCCAACAGTTGGTTTGTTTGGGGTGGAAGGTGTCGCTACTGTCGGTTGAATTGATAGGGTTTGGCTCTTTTTTTCCTGATTTACTAATTTAGGACTATCTGGTTTATTATTTGGCTTACTATTATTTATTGAATCAATATAGATGCGGTTAATAAACTGCATCTGATCCTGGTTCAATTTATCGTATTCATAATTGTAGTTATGCGAACTCAGTAATAGGTGAAGCCCTAAATAAAATATTCCGCAAAGGATAACTTTAATGACTAAAAACCTGAACCACGTTTTTTCATCATAGCTTCTAAAATCCCACATCCCGTTTTTTTTGGCTGTCATGGCTGTAAATGGTTAATTAATTATCCTAAAATTAATCAATCAAAACATCGTATCAAGGGTATTTTCACCCATTTTCTCTAGGTATTTTAACGGTATTTTGATTGATTATCAGTTAATTATGTCGTTTATATAAAGTTTTTTTCTTGCCGGGAAATTCTATCGGTTTTTTTAATTTGCGGTACCAAAAAAATAAATTCATTTTATTGGCTTTTGAGATCAGTAATTATCCCTCTCACAAAACAATCCCTCCCACCAATTGCTATTTAATAGCCCCATTCAAGCGGGTCTCATGTAGCATGAAAAAATTAATTGTATTTGACCTGGACGGCACGCTTGCCGAAAGTAAAGCTGCGCTTGATGCGGAAATGGCTGAATTGCTTACCCGTTTGCTGGACGTGGCAAAGGTGGCCATCATTTCAGGTGGCGACTGGCCCCAGTTTGAAAAACAGGTGCTGGCTAAGCTGCCCAAGAACCAGGTATTAAAACATCTTTCCATCCTTCCAACCTGCGGCACCAAATATTACCATTATAAAGCCGGATGGAAAAAATTGTATTCGGAAGATTTTACGGTAGAAGAGAAAAAGACGATCATAGAAAACCTGGATGCGGCCATTGAGAAAACAGGTGTTAAAGCGAAAAAGATATGGGGTGAGCAAATTGAGGATAGGGGAAGCCAGATCACTTATTCAGGTCTGGGTCAGCATGCGCCGCTGGATGCCAAAAAGACCTGGGACCCTGACTTTAAAAAGCGAAAAAAGATAAAAGTTATACTGGATAAAACACTGCCTGAGTTTTCCGTTCAGATGGGTGGCGCTACTTCTATTGATATTACCAAACCTGGTATAGATAAGGCTTATGGCATTCATAAGCTGCATAAAACATTAAAGATCAAAATATCAGAAATGATATTCATTGGGGATGCGCTTTTTGACGGCGGTAATGATCACCCGGCTAAAACAACTGGTGTGGATTGTATCCAGGTGCGCGACCCGGATGAAACTAAAAGGGTTATCGAGGGTATTATTTTTTGCCTCGCCTGATTTAACTAACGGGATTAATTTTCTTCACATACAGTTCATCAACCAGGATGATCACTATCGCCAGCAAGGGCACAGCCAGGATAATCCCCAACGCGCCTGATAAGGTGCCCATGATCAGCTGACTGATCAGCGTTAAGGCGGGCGGCAGGTTGATCATCTTTTTCTGGATCAGGGGTGTCACAATATTGGCCACGATGGTTTGGGATATAATATACAGCAGCGCAACAATAACAGCTGTATTGGTACTTATCGTAAGCGCCAGTAAAACGCCGGGTATCATCGCGATCAGCGGGCCCAGGTTCGGGATGATCTCCAGTATCCCGGTGATCAGGCCCAATATCATGGCGACAGGTATGCCTATGATGGTTAGTCCAAGCGTGATCAGGATGGTGATCAGCACCATGGAATACAGCATGCCTTTGAGCCAGCCTTTTAACGACAGGCTAATGCGGTCTATAATATTCTTCCCCGTTGCATGATGTTGTTTAGGCACAAGCACCAGCATACCATCTTTATACATCGAGGGACTGGCTGTAAAGAAAATACCCAGGAATAAAATAATATACAGATCGCCCAATACTCCAAAACTGGTGTTGAAAAAAGATGTGGCCGTATCCAGCAGCTTTTTAGAATTATCGCCTGATGAATATTCCAGCACCTTTTGCCCTGCCGGGGTTTCGCCAAGCTTGGCTTTGGCTGTACTGATGGTATGCGGGAGCGTGTTGCTTAATTCTGCTACCTGGGTTTGAATTTTGGCACCAATAAACCAAAGCAACGCGCCGACTAAGATAAAAGTGCCCGCAATAGAAAGTGCCATGGCAAACTTGCGGTTCAGTTTAGTTTTCCGCTGGATCAAATCCCCCAGGCCGTGAAAATATATCGCGATGAGGGCTCCGGCCAATGCCATCAGCAATACATTAAAAGCGATCCTGACAATTAAAATGACAACGATAAGCAATGCTCCTATGGCGACAGTTTGCCATACTTTTAGCGTGTAGGATAGCTCTTTTTTCATAATTAAGGCATTTGCTTTTGTAAATTAAAAAGATTTGAGGAAATAAGTACCAGTTTATCAATTTAATAATAAACTTTGTGTAAAATCAACCTTTTTAAAAAACCATTCCTACAAATTTTAGTTTAGCTTTTTATGGACACTAACAGGTTATCACAAACACTTGCGAAAGCACTGAATCAGCAAATGACCAATGAAGCGCACAATGCGCAGATCTATCTTGCTTATGCATCATGGGCCAGCGAAGGCGGCTATGATGGTATCGCCAATTTTCTTTTCAGGCATGCCAATGAAGAGCGCAACCACATGATGAAAATACTGGAGTACATCTTAAAAAGAGGTGCAAAAGTAGTGGTGAGCGCCATACCTGCCCCAGGGCCAGACCCGGTAAGCATAAACGACTGCTTTGAAAAGGTATTTAAATCGGAAGTGGAAAATACCGCTTCGATCTATGATATCGTAAACATGAGCATGGCTGAGAAGGACTGGGCAACATGGAACTTTATGCAGTGGTTTGTTAAGGAACAAACTGAAGAAGAAACACTGGCGATGGACCTGCTATCAAAAGTAAAAGTCGCCGGTGGTGTTAATGCAAAAGATGATGCGCTTTTTGCACTAGATAACGAGCTTGGCAAAACCCCTGATGATGCGACATTGGCGCAGGATGTAACTGCGGCAAATCCGTAATCACATTAATATTTCAATATAAAGAACCCGGTTTTGTGTTTTACTTCGCCGTTAGCTTTATATTCAAGAAGGTAAAAATAAGTACCGGGTTGTTGTAACGCGTGGTTGATGTTAGAGTGCCCGTCAAATACTTTATTCACATTATCATATCCGGCTATTTGAAATATTTCAGCGCCGCTTCTATTCATCAGTGTTAGCTTGTTATCAGGATAACTTTGAATATTATCGATGGTCAGCACATCATTTATCCCATCTCCATTTGGTGATACTGCCTGCCTTACTACAGGTTCTGATATATCCTGAACCATTGGATGGACGACTTCAGTTGTTACCGAAGTAGCTGCTTCTTTGGACGTGTTAGGATCGCCGGTATTATTATTGGTTGGTGGAGTACTAACAGATGATAATGGGTTAGCCGGTTTAGTGCTAACTGATGATGTTGGATCAGTAATCGTTGATGACGGATGCGCCGGAGGGTCAGTGACTGTAATATTCACTTTAGCGGTATTTCTGCCACTGCTGTTATATGCAGTTATGGAATAAGTTGTTTCAGGGACTGCTTCCGTTGGCGTTCCACTGATAACACCCGTTGTATTGTTAAAACTTAAACCTGCGGGCAAGGCTGGTATGATAATAAAGCCCTGGGCCTTAGCGCCGGTAACGGCAGGTACCAATGGGGCAATAGCAGTACCGGCTGTATATTTACCAGGATCATTATAATTAATGGATGGTGGTAAAAGCAGGTTAACAACCGATATCGTCAGCTTTGCCGAAATATTGCCGGCACTTGTATTAGCAGTTATATTATAGGTTGTTGCAGGGGTTGCCGATGCTGGAGTTCCGGTAATGATACCTGTTGTTGTATCGAAATTTAAGCCTGTTGGTAAAGCCGGGCTGATGGAATAGTCAATAGCCTGTTTTATTTTTTTAACGGCATTATTACCCGCATCCCCTGTATAAATATTGCCAGCAGCATCGGCAGTGATACCAAATGGGGCGCTGAATCCCGAACCTACGGCTATGGGTGTACCACCACCAACCGGGATCATCTTTACAGCATTATTGGCTTCGTCCGTTACATATATATTGCCTGATGCATCTAATGCTACACCATTCGGATGAACAAAACCGGAACCTAAAGTGATTGTGCGCCCCCCGTTAACGAGGATCTCTTTTACGGCGTTATTACAATAATCAGCTACGTACACGTTACCTGCAGGATCAACAGCCACGCCGGTTGGATAATTGAAGCCTGAACCAATAGTAACCGGAGCGCCGCCATTAGCCGGGATTTCCTTTACCGCGTAGTTACTTCTATCAGCTACGTACACATTCCCCCTGGTATCAATTGCCACACCGGTAGGCCCCTGGAACCCTGATCCTATAATTATTGGTGTCCCTCCCCCAACAGGTATCTTTTTTATCGCATCATTGCCATAATCTGCCACATATACATTGCCTGCCGCGTCGACTGCGACATCGGCTGGGAATTTAAATCCCGATCCTATAATTTGTGGATTATTTTCCCCAAATGGGATTTTTTTTACCTGGTGATTCTCGTTATCGGCAACGTACACATTGCCCGCTGCATCTACTGCTACACCAAGCGGGTTATGAAAACCGCTGCCTAAATTGGCTGTTGTAACATGACGGCCACCGGAAGGCAATCCTTTAATTACCGGAATAAGAGGAGTAATTGCTGTGCCCGTATTATAGGCATAATTATTGCCATAACTGATAGAGGGGGCCTGGGCAAATAATGAAAAAGGCATCCCTGAAATAAACAAGGCGGCAACAAAAAAAACAAGCACGTGCATATTTACGGCTTGGATTATATCTTTTGCTCCTAACTTTGCGGATAACCTGAAGTAATTTTGCTCCATTACTTTACACTTATCTTTTTGTCCGTTTAGTTAAATAGTTATAGTGGCTATTTAGCATAGCTATACGGCACACTGTTATTTTCCCAAAAAACCGGTTAAACCAAGCTTTCCAGGTAGTTTATTTTGTCGTAATAATTTTTAAACAGTCCCTTCGACCCTGTTTAATCCTCTAATAATAATTTACAATTGGACCCATAAAAGAAATCATAGGTAATAGTATTACCAGATCGGTTGATGTAAACCTGGTAACCACGAGAAAAGAACAATTATAAGAACTCCCTGTAAATGATAGTCCAAAATCCATCGGACAATGAATTTTAAAACCTATAATAGTTGAAAATAAAACAAAACATTTTTGAATTGCTTCACTTCAGCCATTTCTATTAACAGAACACCCTTTTTTTTGCAATAGTATACATAATTTTTCTTATACATTGTTAATTTTATAATAACTTATCCACAGCGATTTTCCACAAAAGAAATTTTCCTGAGCATCATATATATTGCTTAATAAAATTGACGGACAAGCAAAACATTTAAAATCTATTAAAATTTGAATTAATTACCTGATAATTATTGTTTTGCAACAATTCTGTTACAAAGCGAGCTGTTCTTATTTCAGGACGTGTTTTTTTAAAAAAGCACTTTCATTTTACTTTGCCGTTATCTTTTCTTAATATTATATGTTGATAATTAATTACTTAACATAAAAATCACGATCATGCCTAATCACCTTTCAACCCTGGGAATCATTCACACGGCCATCAGTGTGCTTGCGCTTATCATCGCTATATTTGCCTTATTCCGTTACGGAAAGATTGATCCTGCAACAGGGGCGGGTAAACTATATATCCTGTTAACCGTGCTGACCTGCATCACGGGGTTCCCGATCATGAAAACCGGTCATTTAACACCCGGCCATTATCTCGCCATAATCATTTTGGTACTATTACCGTTAGGGGTATATGTACGTTCACTTCGCATCTTCGGTAAATTGGCAGGTTACGTACAGGTTATTTTCCTGTCAACAACAGTATTTCTTTCATGCATCCCCGCGGTTGTTGAAACGCTGACGAGGTTGCCCATAAGCCATCCCCTTGCCAATGATCCAAACGCACCTATTTTACAAAAAGCCCTGGGCGCAGTGTTGCTTGTGTATGTTGTAGGTGTAATATATCAGTTGGTGAAATTGCGGTCGCAGAAAAGATCAGCCAGAAAGGCGGACGTTACCGTTAAATTTAATTGAAAGAATACTACGATACACAGGATAGTGCTACAACGTAGTTTGCCGGTATTTATAATGCAGCTCTTTTAATGTTTCCTCTGAAGCTGAATCCGAAGAAATACCATACCCCGAAACTAATATCCCTTTTAAACCCGACTTGGAAACAAGGGCATAAACGGTTGCCTCATCCGCCGGGTCAGACGGGCCTTCGTAACGGTACAGGTCTGCTATCATAAAGTCGTCAGCTTCATATTCCTTGTCAGCGACGATCAATTTACCGTCGGCCAGGTTAAAATCTAATGTATATCCTTGTTTATGAAGTTCTTCTACGGCTTCGGATACAGTGGCATAATGGAATTTCTGTTTCATAGGAAATGAAGTTAGCCGGGTACGTGTGAAAAAAAGTAAATCTACCAAAATATTTTAAAGCAACCAGCCAAAATTTGCACTTAACTGTAGCGAAACAGGCGTCAAATACGTTATTGGTAATATAAATTGTACTTAAATACCCGTATTATGAAAAATATTAAAAACATCTCAAAAAGATCGGCAGCAGGGCTTGGTGTGTTATGTGTGCTATCCTTATTATTTTCATCTTGTTTAAAAAACAATAAAGACTACTATACTCCCCCGGCAGCATTAGTAACTTTTATCCAGGCATCCCCGGATCAACCGGCTTTGGACCTTTATTTCAATAGTGACAGGGTTAACTCGTACCCGGTTTATTACAATACCGATATTGATTACTTCAGAGCTTATGCCGGCAAGCGGACGATCAATCTTTATAACCAGGGTACTTTAACCACGGTTTTTTCAGATACAGCCACATTAGTCCAAAATGCTGTCTACTCCATGTTCCTGGCCAATAAAGCAAGTAGTCCTGAATTGGTTGTGTTGAAAGACACGCTTAACAAACCTGCTTCCGGGATGGCAGGCGTTCGTTTTATTAACCTGAGTCCAGATGCGCCAGCGGTATCGCTCGCCGTGCAGGGCGGAAGCGTGCTGGCTACCAATAAACCTTATAAAGGGTTCAGTTCGTTTATCCCTATCACAGGGGGCGCTACCTATACTTTCCAGGTGATGCAGGGATCTACCGTATTGGCAACGCTATCGGATGTAAACCTGAACAAGGGATTTCTTTACACCATTTGGTTCCATGGCCTCGTGGCATCAACAAATGCTAACGACAAATTGGCCGCCGACATTGTAGCCAATGCTTATTTCAATTAATGCACTAACCATAACAACCAGCTCTGCAAAGCGAACGACAGTAAATGTTGTTCGCTTTTTTGTTGGGATTTGAATAAGAAACCGGGGTATACCATACAAGCATAAAAAATAATCCTAAATTTAGCACCGCCTTATTAAAGGCCGGATTATTATAAACCCATCCTATTCTAAATTATGCAGGTAATATTTGGTATCATTTACCACTTTATCGGTGGTTTTGCTTCGGGCAGTTTTTATATCCCCTTTAAAAAGGTAAAAGGCTGGGCCTGGGAAAGCTTCTGGATAGTGGGCGGCATATTTTCCTGGCTTATCGTTCCACCGTTAGCAGCCTGGCTAACTATACCTCATTTTACAGACATCATAAGCGCCACTAATGGCAAAATATTATTGCTTACCTATTTTTTTGGTTTGCTGTGGGGTATCGGCGGTTTGACTTATGGTTTAGGTGTACGTTACCTGGGCGTGTCATTAGGCAGCACTATTATCCTGGGTTTGTGCGCGGTATTTGGTTCGATCATTCCATCTGTTTATTATAACTTTTTCCCGCAGGCGGGTAAGGATACTTTTAGCATGATGCTGCATAGCCATTGGGGACAAATGGTTTTATTGGGAATTTTGATCTGTGTGATAGGCATTATCATTTGTGGCAGGGCAGGAACGCTTAAGGAAAAAGATTTGGTAAAAAGCCGCGCAATTGCCGAGGATAATAAGGACTACCGCTTCGGCCTGGGTATTTTTGTAGCCATTGTTTCGGGGGTGTTAAGCGCCTGTTTTAATTTTGGCATCGAGGCCGGGAAAGATATGGCCCAGCACGCTAATGATATATGGAAGGCTACTCATCCCGGCACGGGAAATTTTCTTTTCCGCAATAATGTTACTTACGTGGTGATCCTGTGGGGCGGATTAACCACTAACTTTGTTTGGTGCATGGTACTAAATGCCCGCAACAAAACATTTGGCGATTATACCGATACACAAAAGCCATTGCTTAAAAATTACCTGTTTTCGGCCCTGGCGGGGACTACGTGGTTTTTGCAGTTTTTCTTTTACGGCATGGGCGAAAGCAAATTAGGGAACGGCGCCAGTTCCTGGATACTGCACATGGCGTTTATTATACTGGTGGCCAATGTTTGGGGACTTTTATTACGGGAGTGGAAAGGTGTGAGCAGGAAAGCTATTTTTACGGTGATAGCGGGTATTGTAACCATCATTATATCCGTTATTGTTGTTGGGTACGGAAATTCGATCAAATAAGAAATATTAAATATGTCTGTCAATACCAAATCATTCAAACATGTAAGCTATTTATGGAACGATGCCAAAGCCGCCGAACTGGCCGGTGATGAAGTGGCATTGTTAATATATCGCTCCAATTTATTGGGCGCCGATCTGCGCCTTACCAATTATGGCGGCGGCAATACCTCGTGCAAGGTGAATTCAAAAGATCCCTTAACGGGAGAGGATGTGGAAGTGATGTGGATCAAAGGTTCGGGCGGGGATATCGGCACGCTGAAAAAAAGCGGGTTAGCGGCTTTGTATGTCGACCGTTTGCGCAGCTTAAAAAATGTTTACCGTGGACTTGAATACGAGGACGAAATGGTGGAACTATTTAACCATTGTATTTTCGACCTCAATTCAAAAGCGCCATCTATTGATACACCGCTGCATGGCTTTTTGCCCTTTAAACATATCGACCATTTGCACCCGGACGCAGCCATTGCCATCGCGGCAGCAAAAGATGGGAAGAAAATAACCAATGAACTTTTTGGAGGCACTATAGGCTGGGTGGACTGGCAAAGGCCGGGTTTTGATTTAGGTCTGAAATTGAAGGAATGTTTAGATAACAATCCCGGTATCCGTGGCATCATGTTGGGCTCGCACGGTTTATTTACCTGGGGCGATACGGCCTACGAAAGCTATATCAACACCCTGGAAGTAATAGAAAAATGCGCGGAATACCTCGAACAGAATTATGGCAAAAAAGGCCCTGTTTTTGGCGGGCAGAAGCTGCAAAGTTTGGATGAGGCGAATCGTAAAAAACAGGCTGTCGCTTTAGCGCCGGTATTGCGCGGGTTCTGTTCGTCCAAAACAAAAATGATCGGTCATTTTACAGACGATGCAAGGGTACTGGAATATATCAATTCAAACGACTTAGATAGATTAGCCCCGTTGGGTACCAGTTGCCCGGATCATTTTTTAAGGACGAAGATCAGTCCGCTGGTATTGAGTTTGGATGCCGGTGCCGACCTTTCAGAAGTATCCGCATTAAAAGAAAAACTGACCCCTGCATTTGAGGCCTACCGCAAAATGTATGAGGACTATTATAATACCTGCAAGCATCCCGACAGCCCGGCGATACGCGATGCCAACCCTGTGGTTATTTTATACCCAGGTGTGGGGATGTTCACCTTTGCAAAGGATAAACAAACTGCACGTGTGGCAGCCGAATTTTATATCAACGCCATCAATGTAATGAAGGGCGCTGAAGCTATTTCCGAATATACTTCCCTCCCACGACAGGAGGCTTTTGATATTGAATACTGGCTGCTGGAAGAGGCTAAATTGCAGCGTATGCCAAAGCCAAAAGCTTTATCGGGGCGCATCGCTTTAATTACGGGCAGTGCCGGGGGGATTGGTAAAGCCATTGCCAAAAAGTTTGTGGAGGAAGGCGCGGTAGTTGTGTTGAATGATATGAACGAAGATCGTTTGCAGGGCGCGGGTGAAGAATTTAAAAACCTATTTGGAAAGGATGCCTATACTACTGCTCTATTGGATGTAACTAAGGCAGATCAGATAAAAGAAGCGTTAGTAACGGCTATTTTAGCTTTTGGCGGGGTTGACATCATAGTAAATAACGCGGGTTTATCTATCTCAAAATCCATCGGTGACCATACTGAAAAAGATTGGGATTTGCTTTATGATGTATTAGTGAAAGGTCAGTTTATGGTGACACAAGCAGCCGTTGAGGTAATGAAGAAACAGGATATCGGTGGTGACATCATCAATATCGTTAGTAAAAACGCGTTGGTAAGCGGTCCGAATAATGCCGGTTATGGCAGCGCGAAAGCGGCACAATTACACTTAAGCAGACTGAATGCTGCTGAACTGGGCGGGGATAAAATACGGGTGAACGTGGTTAATCCTGACGCGGTGATCAGCGACAGTAATATTTGGGCAGGTGGCTGGGCCGAAGGCCGGGCCAAAGCTTATGGCATTACGGTGGAAGAATTACCGGCCTACTATGCTAAACGTACGCTGCTTAACGAAATGATCCTGCCTGCTGATATTGCCAATGCCTGTTTCGCATTTGTGGGTGGGTTGCTAAATAAATCAACCGGGAACGTGCTGAATGTGGATGGTGGTGTGGCAACGGCGTTTGTGAGGTAGCTTATAGTTGATGGTTCATAGATCATAGTATTGAATACAAAACAATGGAATTAGAAAAGCATCAAATCGAAGAACTCAATCAACAAAACATTGCTGAGCATAAGCGCAAGTTTGATTTTGTGGCTGCCGATATATCCAATCTGGATGATATAGTACAAAAATTAATCGCTTTTAATATCGCTATTCCAAGTTGGGCATTGGGTACAGGCGGCACGCGCTTCGGGCGTTTCTCGGGTGGCGGGGAGCCGCGGAGTTTGGAGGAAAAGATTGCCGATGTGGGTGTGATCCATGCGCTGAACAGGTCGAGTAATTCCATTTCGCTGCATATTCCATGGGATATTCCTGAAAATGCATCAGCTATCAAAGCTCTGGCGGCGCAATATGGCCTTCACTTTGATGCAGTAAATTCCAATACTTTTCAGGATCAACCCGGTCAAAAATTAAGCTATAAATATGGCTCATTGCACCATGTAGATAGGGCAGTAAGGAAACAGGCCATTGAACATAATATCGAGGTGATCAAATATGGCGTTCAGCTGGATTCAAAGGCTTTATCGGTTTGGTTATCGGATGGATCAAACTTCCCCGGGCAATTGAATTTTCGTAAAGCATTTCAAAACACATTGGAAAGTTTGCAGGAAATATATGCCGCTTTACCGGATGACTGGAAAGTTTGGATAGAGTATAAGCCATTCGAGCCAAATTTTTATTCGACTACTATTGGCGACTGGGGGCAATCCTATTTGCTGGCCTCGAAACTGGGTAAAAAGGCGCTGACTTTAGTCGACCTGGGGCATCATTTACAGGGCGCTAATATTGAACAAATTGTTTCACTGCTGCTGATGGAAGGCAAACTGGCCGGTTTTCATTTTAATGATTCCAAATATGGGGATGACGACCTGACGGTGGGCAGCATTAACCCCTATCAATTGTTCCTGATATTTAACGAACTGGTTGAAGGCATGGATGCGAGGGGTATGAACCATGCTACTGACATTGGATGGATGATAGATGCCTCGCATAATGTAAAGGACCCCATCGAAGATTTATTGCAATCGGTACAGGCCATCAAGATCGCTTACGCACAAGCTTTATTGGTGGATAAGCCTGCGCTGATATCAGCACAAAACAATAACGATGTGACCTTAGCACAGGAGATTTTGCAGCAGGCTTACCGCACAGATGTACGCCCGTTGATCGCGGAAGCAAGTTTACGGTCAGGCGGGGCTTTGGACCCTGTTGGCGCTTATAGGGCTTTGAATGTGAGAGAGCAATTGATAAAAGAACGGGGGACAAAAACGGTGGCAACGGGATTATAATTATTAAAGTTAAAAGTTGACTGAGTTGGATTAGGTTGATTAAGTTAAGAACAGCTTTTAACTTAATCAACTACTCACTCAGTCAACCTAATCAACCAAATTTAAATGAACCCGACTCCCGTTATAGCCATCTTCGATATCGGTAAAACAAATAAGAAACTGTTTTTATTTGACGAAAACTATCATATCGTTTTTGAAAGATCAGTGCGTTTGGATGAAGTGGTTGACGAGGACGGATATCCTTGTGAAGATTTGGAAAGCCTGCAACAATTTGTGATCGGCTCCTTAAATGAGGTCACCGGGCTTAAAGAATATGATATAAAAGCGGTCAACTTCGCCGCTTACGGCGCGAGTTTGGTTTACATTGGTGCTGACGGGCAAATTTTTACGCCGTTATATAATTACCTGAAACCTTACCCTGAAGAACTGAGCCAACAATTTTATGCAAAGCATGGCGGCGGGGAACAATTTAGCATTGAAACTGCATCGCCGGTTTTGGGCAGCTTAAATTCGGGGTTACAGCTGTATAGATTGAAGCAAGAAAAACCCGAGATATTTAAGCACCTGAAATATGCCTTACATCTGCCACAATATTTAAGCTTTTTGCTGACCCGGAATTACTATTCTGACCTGACCAGTATTGGCTGCCATACGGCGATGTGGGATTTTGGCCATGACAGGTATCATGATTGGATCGATAGTGAAGGGATTGCCTCAAAACTTGCCCCGATAGTTGCGGCTGATGAAGTTTCTGAAATGATTTTTGGTAATGGCCATTTTAAAGTCGGACCCGGTCTGCATGACAGTTCCGCCGCCCTTATCCCCTATCTACTGAATTTTAATGAACCCTTTATTTTAATTTCAACCGGAACATGGAACATCAGTTTAAATCCTTTCAACCAGTCGCCCCTAACTGCCGATGAACTTAAACAAGATTGTTTATGCTACCTGCAATACCAGGGCAAACCGGTAAAAGCCTCCAGGTTATTTTCGGGTTTTGAGCATGAGCAACAGGTTAAACGTATCGCGGAGCATTTTAAAATGGATGTTGTTAAATTCAGTGATATGGCTTTCCAACCCAAGATCATTGACCAACTTAAAACCAACCTGCCACAAGATTTGGATTTTGCATCGAGGGAACTCTCTGACTTCAAAACTGCCTTAGAAGCTCATCATCAATTAATATCAGATCTGATCCATTCGCAGGTTGCATCAACACAATTAGTACTCAAAGGCACTTTAGTAAAGAAAATTTTTGTCGACGGCGGGTTTAGTAAAAACGAGGTGTTCATGAATTTACTTGCGGCGGCTTTTCCGCAAATGGAAGTATATGCAGCTTCGGCGGCACAGGCTTCGGCGGTCGGGGCCGCGCTGGTTATGCATAAGGAATGGAACACCAGGCCAATTCCGAAAGATATGATCGAATTAAAACGCTTCGCTGCAAAAGCTATTTAAGGTTTGTAGATTTTGGAGCGCATCCCCCATGGTATTGTTGAAGTAAACATATACCTCTTTACCCTCATCCATCCATTCCCTTATATAGCCTGCGTACTCATTTAAAAACTGATCATCGTAACTTCCCCTATAATCACCACCGGGGCCATGGAATCTCAGGTAAACAAATTGTGCTTCCGTGTTACGCAACATAGTACCGGGCCGGCTTTTATCGTGCAAAACAATCCCTGCACCATATTGGTCAAGCAACTCATAAGTTTGCTCCCGGTTCCAGGACTGATGACGAAACTCAACTGCCAAGTTCCATTTATGCGATGAATCGGAATGGTTAATGTTTGCCAGTAATTTTTCGACCTGCGCTGTGGTATTAACAGACAAGCTTGGCGGAAACTGCACCAGCAGGCAACCCTTTTTATTACCAACAGGATCGATCACGGTCATAAAGCGTTCCACATCTTCAGTATTGAATAATAGTTCTTTATTATGTGTGATCCCTTTCCAGAGCTTAAAAGTGAAACGAAAATCATCAGGAACGCTTGCTGCCCATTTTTCCATTGTGGCCGCCATTGGGATCTTGTAAAACGAGCTGTTGATTTCGATACTATTGAACAATGAGGCATAAAAGGTAAGCCGGCTTTTATCCGCAAATTCCGGCGGGAAAGAACGTTTTGGGATAGGGATCACCAGTCCGCTGGTACCCGAATAAATCTTATGAGTGTCGTTCTTGTCCAATTGATTTGTTTCATCAATCAACAATGCTTAACGCACGATAGTTTTTATAAAGCAAACACGGAGGAAATATTACCTTTACCTGCGATGACAATAAGTATTTTGGGCTGCGGCTGGTATGGTATTGCTTTGGGTAAGGCGCTGGTTAAACAGGGCTTTGCAGTTAATGGTTCTACTACGTCTCCTGAGAAAATGAAATCGATATCAGATGCGGGGCTACTGCCTTACGTGGTGCAGATCGGTACGGATAGTGAGCATTTCGACTCAAAGTTTTTTCAATGTGATGTGCTGGTGATCAGTATCCCGCCAAGGTTCCGCAAAGGCGAAACAGCGGATTATCTACCTAAAATAAGAAACATCATAAAGGCTATTGAGAAATATAAGATAAGCAAAGTCATCTATATCAGCTCAACAGGCGTTTATGGTGATCATAACAGTGAGGTAAACGAACTAAGCGCCCCTGCACCGGATACGGAATCGGGAAGGGTATTATTAGAGGCTGAAAAGATTTTTCAATCGCAGATTGCATTTAAAACCACCATCCTGCGCTTTGGTGGATTGATTGGCCCGGAACGTCATCCGGGGCGGTTCTTTGCAGGGAAAAAGGATATCCCAAACGGCAAAGCCCCGGTTAATCTGATCCACCTGGATGATTGTGTTGGGATAAGCATAGCTATTATACAGCAAAATGCTTTTGGCTATCTGTTCAATGCCTGCTCGCCTCATCATCCGCAAAAAGCAGAATTTTACAGGCAAGCAGCATTACAGGCCGGGCTTGCAGCGCCGGAATTTATCGATGAGTTAACCAGCTGGAAGATAGTGAACAGCATTAATATACCTGCTGTGCTTCACTATCAATTTGTTGCTGATAACTGGCCCGATATTTACAAATAAGATTGCAGCAGGTTCGCTTTCGAGTTGTGCCTCAAACGGGTTAATGCCTTATCTTTTATCTGGCGCACACGTTCGCGGGTAAGGCTGAATTTTTCGCCTATTTCTTCTAACGAATGCGGGGCATTGCTGCCTAAGCCAAAAAACAATACGATAACCTGCCTGTCACGTTCAGCCAAAATGCTCAGTGAACGTTTGATCTCTTGTGAAAGCGAATCGATCATCAGGTCGCTATCGGCACCTGCATCTTTACTTTGCAGTACATCAAGCAGGGTATTTTCTTCGCCCGCAATAAACGGCGCGTCAACAGAAACCTGGCGACCGGCGTTTGATAATGAATCGGCTATTTTTTCAGGTGTGGTTTCCAGGTCTTCGGCCAGTTCTTCGGCTGTAGGCTGGCGCTCCAAATGTTGCTCCAGTTTAGATGCTGATTTGTTGATCTTACTTAATGATCCGATCTGGTTCAATGGTAAACGCACGATCCTTGATTGCTCGGCAACAGCCGACAAAATAGACTGGCGTATCCACCATACGGCGTACGATATAAATTTAAAGCCTTTGGTTTCGTCAAAACGTTTGGCAGCTTTGATCAAACCTAAGTTACCTTCGTTGATCAGATCGCCTAAAGTAAGACCCTGGCTCTGGTATTGTTTAGCAACCGACACCACAAAGCGAAGGTTGGTTTTTGTTAAACGTTCTAATGCGGCCTGGTCACCCTCACGTATCTTCTGGGCCAGTATTACTTCTTCCTGGGCGGTAATCAGGTCGACTTTTCCAATTTCATGTAAATATTTTTCCAGCGATTGCGACTCGCGGTTAGTAATGGATTGGGTTATTTTTAATTGTCTCATGTTTATAAATAACCAACGGGTAATAGCCAATAGCAAATCATTGGACAGATCACCAGGTGGGGAATTAATAATTAAAGCATCATCAAGTTGCTAAATATGCAGCACAAGTAAATAATTGAAACTGCCGATACTGCAAGCAGATTTGTTTTATGCAGTATGTTATAGGGGTAGTTGATTTTTCTTGCTTTTGTGATCTGCAAAGATAATCAAAGAATTGTTAACGTTGTGTAAATATCTGGTGATATTAGGTGTTATATTTTGTTGACACTCAGAAGGATTTTTAAACACATTAAGCAATAGGATTCACCCTCTTATCGCCTTATTTATTCAAATATTTTTTAACCGCATCTGCAGAGTTACCCGCAGCCGCAACTGCCTTTGCTAACTCTTCCCTGTTAATGCCGAGGGCCTTTGTCCAATGCTCCACTTCAAAGTATTCGTGAATATTGATCTTGTCCCAATTATGGCTGTATGTATAGTCTATATTTTCCATTGATGCGTTTATTTTTAATAGCATGTTAGTTTAACGTTTAAACAGGCAAAAAGTTCGTGCAGGGGTAAATCGGATCTATTGGATCACCCGGAAAGTTAGGTTAACCCTGGCTTTCATGGGTTTGGTTGATTTTGGAATGCGGTGCTCCCAATATTGCTGCAGATCGCCTTTCATCAATAACAGCGAACCATTTTGGAGATTGACCGAGTATTTAAGCTGATGATCCTGTTTATTCCTGATGTCGAACCTCCGCTCCTGTCCAAAACTCAAAGATGCGATAACCGGCTTATAGCCCAGCTCATATTCATCGTCGCTGTGCCAGGCTACCGAATCATTACCATCGCGATAATAGTTGAGCAATACCGTGTTGAACACCATGCCGGCCAAAGGTTCTATCCGGGCTTTTATGCGTTGCAGCTGAAGTGTCCAGGGCAAGGGGTGATATTTATTGCCGGAGAAAGTATAGGTCTTATCATTATCACCATACCAGGCCGTCAACCGGGGCGTTTTGATCATTTTGCCATACATCTGCACGGTTTCCTGCAGCCACGCTGTTTCGCCGATCAGTGTTTCCAATAGCGATACGCTTTCATTGGTATCAAAAACTCCCGGACGGTAATCCAGCAGATCAGGCGGCAGTTTATAATTTTCCGGTTCGTTAAAAAAACTTAATTGCTCCATATCAGTTGTCAACGATAAAACGCTCATTTTATAACCATGAAAGTTATTGTTTGTTGTAATTTCATGATAATCTACCTAAAACAAACGTACATTAGTGTTTACAATCCCGATCCTGTTCATACTATAAATAACCAGTTATAAATACCCCGATGCAATCAAAAACACCCGACCAACCTGGCATTAAAAGAAAACGATTCTGGAGATTTTTAACATTATTAGGCCCCGGCCTCACCACCGGCGCGGCAGACGATGACCCATCGGGTATAGCCACCTATTCGCAAACGGGGGCGCAATTTGGCTACGGCCAGTTGTGGACGGCTCTATACATGCTCCCGTTTATGGCGGCTGTACAAGAAGCCTGCGCGCGGATAGGCCTGGTAAGCGGTAAGGGCATCGCAGCTGTTGTGAAAGAACATTACAGTAAAACCGTATTGTATGCCGTGGTGATTTTGGTGGTGGTTGCAAATACCATCAATATTGGAGCAGATATTGGCGCTATGGCTTCGGCAGCGGAGTTATTGGTGCCCGTACCTTTTGTCGTATTAACTTTACTGATCACCGCCAGCATACTCATCCTTGAAATATTTACCAATTACAAGGTTTACTCCCGGATATTAAAATGGCTTGCGCTGGCTCTACTGGCCTACCCTATCACCGTATTTATTGTGCACGAACCCTGGCCCACCGTATTAAAAGCCACCGTTACACCACACTTCGAATTCAGCTTTGCTTTCCTGTTTATCATTACCGGGGTTTTGGGTACTACCATTTCGCCTTATATGTTTTTTTGGGAAGCCTCGCAGGAGGTGGAAGAACAAACGGAAAAGCACGAGCAAAATATAAAGACCCCCATCACTCCAAACCTGATACACCGGATGCGCCTTGATAATAATGCGGGCATGATCATATCCGAAATTACTACCTGGAGCATCCTGCTGGTGGGCGCGACCGTTCTGCATCAAAGCGGGGTAAAAGATGTTAAAACTGCTGCCGACGCGGCAAAGGCACTCGAGCCGCTGGTTCACTCCTTCCCTAACGCGGGTTTCCTGGCGAAGCTTATTTTTTCGATAGGGATCATCGGCCTGGGATTTTTGGCGGTGCCGGTATTGTCGGGCTCTGCGGCTTATGCGGTGTCGGAAGCGTTTGACTGGAAAGCGAGTTTGAATCTAAAATTGAAACACGCCCATGGTTTTTACGGGGTGATCACCATTGCTACCATCATCGGCCTGATCATCAATTTCGTAGGCATCGACCCGGTAAAGGCGCTGGTGTATGCCGCAGTATTGAATGGCGTAGCGGCAGTGCCCCTGTTGTTCCTCATTATCAAAATATCCCGGAACGAAAAAATAATGGGCAAATACAAAAGCGGGCTGCTATCCAGTTTCCTGTTATGGTTCACCTTTATTGCTATGGGTGGCGCGGCGGTAGCTATGTTTTTTACGATCGGGCATTAATGGGCGGATGGCGCGAGGCGGTTGGTGAGTGATGCTGCTAATCATATAGCACCTGGCATTTATCGCAGTAGTAACTATGCCGTTTGGTTTTGCCGGTATCTGTTTTATGGAAAGGGATATGGTTGCGCGGGCAGGTATCTTTTTCATAAGCCTCGAGGTATTTGGTTAACACACCACGCTTGCGCCATTTCAGGAAGTTGTCACTGAATTTTACAACTTGTTTGAGCAACTCTTTTAGCTGCTCACCAGGGATTTTTCCCGACAGGCTTTCGGGGTGTATCCTGGCCCTGAAAAGCGCTTCGTTCTTGATGATATTGCCCGACCCGGCAAATACATTTTGATCAAGCAATGCATCGCAGATCATCCGCTCCGGTTTTTGCTTTAGCTTTTCGATGGCCTTATCTGCATCCCATTTTGGGCTCATGATATCGGCCGACCAATCATAAGCCTTACTGAGCGGCCCTTCGATCACTTTGATATGGCTGATGTAGAAATTCACCTGGTCATCGCCAAATTGCATACCCAGCGAGGCATTCTTTTTGCCACGGCTATTGATCTTGTACGAGCCAAACAGCCCCATGTGCACTTGCACGGTAAATCCTTTGAACGTGATCAGCAGGTTTTTGCCCCAGCTTTTGAAGCCGGTGATGGTTTTGCCTACCAGCATTTCGGGATGGATGCCTTTGTCATAACCTGAGGCGGCTGTGATGCGACGGCCCTTAAATTCTTTCAGGGCTTCTTTTAAAATGATGATGGACGGGCCTTCGGGCATAGGATATTTTTAGATACAAACACGAGCTTGGTCAGTAAGTTTGATTGTTACTAATTCATGTTTTGATTTGCGGTTATTTTAATAATTTGCATTAACATTTTAACCAGATCATCATGCTGAAAAAAGGCGAACATATTGAAGGCACACCTGCCGAACTGCAGGTTTTATTAGACCAGGAGCCTGAAGCAAAGGAATTTTTCGAGAGCCTGTCGAGATCTTATAAGCAGGGGTATTGCGATTGGGTGGGTTCGGCGAAGCAGGAGGATACACGGAAGGTAAGGGCTGATAAAGCGATGATCATGTTACGGAATAAACAAAAGACTTTAAAAACTTAGTTTTCGGTTCTTGAGATATGCCGTTCCGCTCATAGCCCTGCCTGCCGGCAGGCAGGCGCGGGGCTTTGTCACTTTTTTCTTGATAAAAAAGTAACCAAAAAATCAAGTCAGCAGAAATGCTTCTCTGCGCTCATGGCCTTTGCGCACAATCAGTCAAAACCACGGGCTGCAAAATGTTGCCCTACTTCGTTCGCTCTGCCCACCGCTTCGGCAACTATTGCTATGCCCTTTCCTGCGCACAGGCCACCATTGTTTTGTCTGATTTTGGCCGAAGCTGTTCTGCTGACGGGGAAACAACTGCTACTTCCAACTGCCACTGCTACTTAAACCCCTAATCCATCCCCGCACTCTTCATCAGCCACCCTTGCAGCACGTTGAACAATCCACTGACGATAAGGGCGACGGCCATGCAAATGATAATGGTCAGTGAGCCGAACGCCCAGTTAAAGATGATGAAAGCGCCGAAAACGGCTGTGAGGATGCCCCCGATGATGAGCAACCACGACCTGCCCCCCAGCCACGAAAAAAAGATGAGCGAGAGCCCACGGAACAGGAACCACACCCCTACCAGCACCCGCAGGATGTCCATACTGGTACCCATGTGTGCCATCAGCACTATGCCCAGGATGAGGTCGATAATGCCGAGCATGAGGTGCCATTGACGGTTGCGCGAATGGCGGCTTGTGGCATGCAGCAGCTCGCCTACACCGGCTACAAAAATGATGAGGCCGAAGAAAAAGCCCAGCGCGGCGATACCGGCCCCAGGCCTTGCGAACGTGTAAATGCCCGCTGCTATAAAAATTAAACCCCTTAATATAAATACCCACCAGTGGCGGGTGCTGCGGGCGACTGTAAATTCCATTATTGCTATTTTACTGGAAAAACTGGCAGAGGGGCGAAATGTTTTAGCTGAGGTGAAGAATTAGGTGGGGATGTGTGTTAAGCGGGGGTTGGGAGTGTTAAGGCGTTTCCCTGCGGGCCGGGCTGTTCACTCATACTGCGTAGGCTTTAGGCGCAATGGCCGGTATCCGTTGCCATCCCTAACGCGTTTTTTGGGTAGTTAAAAACGACTGCATAGGGTATTTGAAGTAAGAAGAATCGAACAGTGGATGGCTAAATTAAAGGTATTTCGATACCTCTTAAGTTTCTATATAATTTTAAAGCATATAAATCAGTCATTCCTGAAACAAAGTCAATAATCGACATTACCTTATTATAAGGGGTGTCTTTTTCATCAAATTTATATTGATTTGGCAAAAGAGTTAAGATTTTTTTATCTCTTTTTTGTCTTTTTGATTCTATAACTAATGCTGCGTTTACAAAATCCTCGACTAGACCAGACATAATCTTAAAACCGGCAACTTCAATTTTAACTACACTTGGATAATTATAGATTTTTTCAGTTGAAATCTTTTTAATTTTTTTTATTATTTCAGTGGCTTCAGGAATATTGCTAATTAAATCTCCTGTATAATTCCCATTTAAAATAACAGGATGATTTTCAATAAAGAGTTCTCCGCACCTTATAGCTAAATAGTTTATAGCCTTCGCTCTTAAGTATGATATTTTCTCATTAGGGTCTTCATTAAGTAGTTCCGCTGTGGCTGAGACACTTTTAATATTTTCGTTTTTATTTAGTTTAATGAGTTCTAAAAAAATCTCACTCACATATTCAGTAGTAAAAATTCCCAATCTATGAGCGTCTTCAAAATCAATAATATTATAACAGATATCATCTGCGGCCTCCACTAAATATACGAAAGGGTGACGTTTATAAGTAATCAACTCGCCATCCTCCTCCTTAATCATGTTTAATTTTGTAGCTATTTCAATGAAAACATCCTTATCGCTTTGGAAAAAACCATATTTAGAACGATGTTTTTGATGATTACCTTTCTTGAATCCAGCGGATGCCTCACATGGATATTTTAGGATAGAACCCAACGTAGAATAAGTCAATCTGAATCCACCGGATAACCGTCCATTAAATTTTTTAGTAAGTACTCTAATAGCATTCGAATTACCTTCAAATGCTATTAGGTCTTCCCATTCTTTTTCGGTAAATAAGCCCTTAAACTTATCTTTATGGCTTCTATCCTTAAAAAACTGAGATATAGCATCTTCACCTGAATGTCCAAATGCAGGATTTCCCAGGTCATGAGCTAAACAAGCAGAGGCTATAACATTTTTTAAATTATTTCGATAAAAGCTACGTGCTTTATCATCAGAATCTACATCTTTCAATTCGCTTATTGCCTTTCCAACAATCTTTCCTAATGATCTACCAACACTAGCTACTTCTAGTGAATGAGTTAATCTATTATGTACAAACACTTCTTCTGGGAGTGGAAATACTTGAGTTTTATTCTGTAATCTTCTAAAAGCGCTAGAAAAAATCAATCTGTCCCAGTCTCTTTCGTAAGCTGTTCTAGCATTATCCGGCAGATTTGACATTCCAAATCGGCTAGGAGAAAAGCAATTATTCCAAGTAATCATAAATACTATTTTAAATCTTCTGAACAACTACTATAACTGTATTTACAATTATTAAATTTACAATTAAGCAATATTGGTAAATCATTTTTATCAATATACTTTACCCTCCCATTGTGGTAAACTGGCAATTTATCTGTAGTTAAATGGTCAAGGCAAGTGACAATTAAATTTTTTTTTATTCCATTCGAAAATTTTTGATCACACTGTAGTGAATAGTTTAATAAATCAATATTTAAATAACCAACTTTAAAATCCCCTTGATAAAAATTGTATATGTTGGTTTCTGATTCTACATTTCTTAACTTAATTGCAGGAGCATGCTCCGAAAACGGGCCAGCACCGTGTCTTGTTAAGTAAGCTCTTGTGACATAATAAATTTCTGTTTCTATAGATTGGCTAGTAAAATTACGCTCCAATATTTCGAGAGCATTCTTTGAAGTAGTATTACTCTTAGTAATATAGGGTTGATTGCCAAAGTTTTTATCTAAAAGAACACCTTGTGCACCTTCAAAAATATAGGTATTCCATGAATGATTACCTAAGAAAATTTCATTTTCAGGAGTTAGATTGATAATTTTTTCAGCCATCAATTGATGTATTATCTTTATATTATTGCTGAATTTTATATCTTCTTCATCATGATTAAATTGATCAAAAGAAAAGTTAGTTTCATTGTTGATTTTCTTTTTGTAATAAAGTTTTATCTTTAGTAACTTTTCTTTAACAACCTTTATATTAAGCAATTCATTCACAAATAGCTTTAAAGGTTCTTTCTTGTGTCTTTCTATTGTCGCCCCAAAACCGACTCCACAACTGCCATATCTTGAGTCGCCTCTAAATGATTCAATTACTCTATTATACAAAACATCATAATGAGTTGTTACAGGACAAAATTTATCTAAATATACAGTCGGTTTAACAAACAATGTTTTATACTCTTCGAGGAAATATGTAGGTGAAAATGTGCAATATTGTGACCAAAATGTCGGAGCTTTTCTTAATGTACCGGACCCAAAATTCGAAAAGACATGTTTTTCATGATTTTTTGTTACAACTGTATGCCCTGCCTGATGCCCTCCATTATATCTAATAACTAATGGATTATTTGCATTAGAGCATAAATAATCTGTAGCGAACCCTTTCCCTTCATCACCATAACCTAACCCTACTACAATAAAAGCCTTCCCTTTAAATATCGTGCTTTCAGATTTCATCACCAAGATGTTTTGTAAACAGCAGTAGCAATATCATAGGTAATTTCACATCCGGTACCAACTAACATAAACAAATCTTGTGATGAAGCATTTTCTGCTATTACAACTACTTTCTTGCCTAAAGCTTTAGCATATCCAATTTCAAATAAAGTTCCTGGGTCTGAGCCGTTAAAAACAGCCAGCAGAACATCCGAATTTATTATACCCTCAATATCTTGTTGGACAAGTGTGGGACTTGAACCAAGTCCTACGTCATGAAAGGGTGAAAAAACAATATTTCCAAAATCTATTAATGCTTGACGCAATTCTTGAATCAACCATCGTTCACCCATAGTGAAAAAGGGGCCTGCTAAATAAACTTTCTTTTTATCAGCTATTTTGGGTAATGCATCATAGTGCCTAGGCTTGTTTGGTAATTGAATATCTTGCGTATCACAGTAAAAAGCTGTAAAAAGGGAGGCTATATATGCAGCTTCCTTTGCAGGCAGCTTCTCTTCTGCCCATTTCCAGGCGAATACTGCAGAAAAGATATCTCCAGAACCAATTGGCCAGACAGAATCCGTCTTAAAAACTGGAATTGTAGAATATCCGGAATTTTCAACAACTAATGCACCATTTGAACCATCTTTGATCACAATTACTTCTGCATCTTCAGCGTCTAGTAATGCCTTGCCTATTTTATGTAAATCTTCTGAATCTTTTGATCCATAAAAATATATAGCTTCCTTTCTATTCAAGATAATTGCCAAATGCTTAGCAGTTGAACCAGTGCTTTTGAAATTAATATAGTTTTGTGGATCATAAATTACGTAGGTGCCATTTACCTTTGCAGTTGCTTCAATCATTCCATAATATAATATGATATCGGAGTCAATAGGATCAAGAACTATTGCAGGATTATCTGGAACATTAGGATATACTTCGGGGCTTGATAGTGGATGATCATATATAAAAGAAATAGTTTCTTCAATTTGAAGGAAAGATGCTTTAATATTAAAGGTGTTACATAAAGAACTTGCTGTCTCTAATTCCTTTTCTCCTACGCAACTATTAAATTGAATTGAGATCTCTTTTCCAGAAAGAGCTATAGATGCTCGTAGACCTGAGCCAAAAATCTTATAAGAAATAGGTTCTAAACATCGTTCAATATAAGTACCCCCTACAATATTTAACATATTATTCTGACACACTAAATACTAAAACCAGTCCAGATTTATTTAACACTTCAACTCCAAATTCCTTGCCTTTCTTCTTACATTGGATTATTGTTCCATTAAAAGAAGATGCAATATTTCCACATTCCGCACCATCACTATTGTAAACTGTCAATACATTTACTCTTTCTATCCGTACTTCAAGGATCTCGCCAATTTCCACTTCATCGAATGCCGCTTTTATATTTTCTAATTTTATTTGAAATTTTATCGATGCGCATTCATCTCTATCATTTAAATCATATTTTGGAGTTATTGTAGCTTGTGTATACTTCTTAAGTGGGTCTGTACGTCTATTTTTCATTTTAAGGTTATGTTGATTAATAATAATTTATTGTCGTATAATTTAGTCTAATCCTTAATAATAATATTTAAATCTATGTTTGCTTTTGGAAAAGATTCCTTTAAACTGATTTTGATTTACAGAATTTTTAGAATTAAATCTTACGATAACTCTATGCGCAATGCATTTGTTTAGTTTTTGAGAAGTGACTCATTGTAATAAGGTTTTAGGTTATAACAATAATACAAATAATAAATAACATTTCAATAAAATACAAGAAGTATTTTTCACATGTATTCACCTCATTATTAATCCGTTGAAACACTCCGCGTTAGTGATGGAAACGGATACCGGCCCTGCGCCTAAGGCCTGCGGCAGTATAAGTGTACAGCGCGGCCCGAGGAACGAGGGAAACGCCCTGACTTTTAGTAGCAGTGGCAGTCTTTAGTGGCAGTAATGCCATTTTACCGGCTTATTAAACAATAGTGCCTATACGCTGTTGCTCCTTACATTCAACCTATTTAAATGATCGGGGATGGTAATGGACAATACAGAAAAGAAGCAGCAGGAACAGGAACTGAAGTCGGCACTGGAGTTTGAAAAAACTTTGACGGATAGTTTCGCGGTAATGGTGACTGACCTGCTGGGCAGCATCGGTTTTTTGGTGGGGTACATCATTATGTTCACGGTGTGGATCTGCTGGAACCTGCATTTTATCCCCGGCCTAAAACCGTTCGACCCCTTCCCCTTCCCGATACTGGAAATGCTGGTGTCTATTTTTGCCATCGTGCTGTCGGTTTCGGTGCTCATTAACCAGAACCGCCAGGGCAGGATAGAGAAGATCAGGCGGCAGGTGGAGTTCGAGGTGAACGTGCGCGCCGAAAACGAGATCACCAAGGTGCTGACCATGCTGCACGAAATTCAGCATAAAATGGGCCTCGGCGATACCGTTGACAAGGAACTGGACGATATGAAGGAACCCCTCGACATTAAACAACTTCACCAGGTGATCGATGAAAATGAAAGCAGTAGTCAGCCGCTATTCCCGAATGAGGATAAGGAGGAGAAGAAGTAGCTGCTATTATAATATTTTGCTAAACCCCACCCTAACCCGCCCCGAGGCGGGAATCGCTTTTAGCCACAGCTTTAAGGCAGGTGCAAATCAAGATGTCAAAGAACGGTTTTGATCGGTTATCGCAACTGATCGGTTAGTGGGGACTCACCCCGACTACGCTTCGCTGGTCGACCCTCTCTACGGCAAGCCGTAAAGAGGGTGAAGAAAGTATAAAAACAAATCAAAATCCTTCCCTCCGCCATGGCGGAGGGAGGATGGTCGATCCGCTGGATAGCGGAGATGACCGGGTGAGCCGACGGTATATACAAATTTACGCAACCGTTTTGGGGAAAGTACTGACACTGTTTTGTCAGTACATTAATAGTTAAAAAAATTAACTTTTGATACCGTTCCAAAGTGTTCCACATTTAAAAAATGGAACGCCCTGAAAATAGGACAATCTAAAGCTATCCAAACAAAAAAGCCGGTACCTTTTGAGGATACCGGCTTTTTCAGTTGGCAGTTCTTAGTTGGCAGTTGGCAACTGATATTTCTTTCTCTTTATTATTTCAAAGGCGTATTGCTGTACAGGTGATACTCGCCGGGGGCAAGTGTCATGCTGAAAGGCAGCGCGGTTACGTTGATGGTAGTGCCGGTAAAATTGTCGGTATAGGTACCTACCGTTGGGAACGGCACGGTATGCGTTTGGGTGACTACATCAAAGTTGCCTACTACTTCTACATTGGTACCGTCGGCACCAAGCAATTGGATAAACTTGAACGGACCGCTCAAATTATACGTGTAAGTAGTGGTAGTGAAAACCGGGTTATTGATCTTCCACTTGATCATTTTGGCGTAGGTGGCATACAGGTGCGCACGGTTAGGGTCCTGCATGTATTCCCAATGCGGTGGTTTGTCCTGAAGGCGTGCGTCATTATCGCCGATGGTAATGTCATAACCGCGCTCGCCAAATTGCCAAAGCATTTTTGGCCCGGGAGATGAGAACATAAAGGCTGCTCCCATTTCGTCGCGTTTGAGGCCGGTAGGCAGGTCCTTGATATTGTAGGTGCCGTTGCTGTTACCATACGCGCCGTTTTTAAACTGAAGGCGCTCCTGGTCGTGGCTTTCAAAATAAGATACCAGGTTGTAGGCCGATGTTGACGGAAAGCCATACTGATCATAAAACAAACCACTCAAATCCCATGAACCGCCACTGTCGTTAAAACTCATCAGTGCCTGCTCGGCGGGGTTGCTCAGGTTGGTCCACATCATCATACCCTGGCTTGCCAGTACGGCTTCTTCCTGGTTTACGGCAAAGTATTCCAGTATCACGTACATATTAGGGTCGATAGTCTTCATGTAGTTGTTGTAATTTTCCCAGATAGCTACACGGCTGGCGTCATAGGCGGCCCAGGCGGCTTCGTCCGTAGTACCCGAATTAGTTTGCGTAAAACCCTTGGCCTCGTCAAAACGGTAACCATCAATGTGGTATTCCGTCATCCAGTATTTCATTACATTTTTGGTGAAGTACTGGGTTGCCGCGCTCTGGTGGTTCATTTGATAGCCAACGGCGTCGGGGTGCATGTTTGCTACGTCGAGCCAGGGGTTATCTGACGATGGTGCGTTAGTGGCCGAGTTCCAGTACATCTGTGCCAGCGGCGATGAACCGAACTGATCTTCGAGCACGATATCCTGTATCACCGCGATGCCTTTTGCATGGCAGGCATCAATAAATGCTTTATAATCGTTTTTGGTACCGTAGTATTTATCCAGCGCAAACATAAAGTTGGAGTTATAGCCCCAGGAGTCGTTGCCTTCAAACTCATTAACAGGCAGCAGCTCAACGGCGTTCACACCCAGTCTTACTAGGTAGTTAAGCGTATCTGTGAGCGTTTGATAAGAGTGTGTTCCTACAAAATCGCGTACGAGCAATTCATAAACCACCAGGTTTTTGGGAGCAGCCCGTGTGAAGTTGGTCGTCTTCCAGCTATAAGCAGGCTGGCCATACCAGAATGTGCTTACAATGCCGGTAGTTGAGCCGGTGGGGTAAGGTTTCAGGTTTGGATAAACCGTGGTGGGTATGCCCGGATCATTGGCGGGGTCGAGTACTTTTTCGGTATATGGGTCGGCCACTTTAAGGGTGCCATCTATTAAGTATTGATAGGCGTATTCTTTGGTTGGGTCGAGGTTATCCACCTGTACCCACCAGCGTGTACCATCAACAGAGTTTTTCATGGAATAAGTGGAACCTGATGTCCAGTTATTAAAATCACCTAATACAGTAACTGATTTTTTACCAGGAGCATACAGGTTGAAGATGGCCGACTTACCTCCATTAATGAAGGTAACACCATCGGTAGAACCGGAGGGTGGATCTACTCCTTTCGGGTTTCCGGTAACGTTCCCGGAGTTACCGCCAGAATTATTTTCTTTTTTGCATGCAGTACCACAAGTTAGCATCACCGCAACCAGCAACAGGTAAAAAAATCTTGTTCTCATTCTCTTTTCATTTTATAATTGGCCTATAAATCTAAGTTGATTTTTTCATATCCGGGCAATAAACCTTAAAATAAATATCCCGAATAGGGTTAACAATGATGGATAATGTTAAGAAATTATAAATTTTTTGTAAACCAATGTAAATTTATTTACAATTGCTTATCAGTAAATCGCCCCTTGAAAAGATTTGTCGCATCCATATTACTCGCTTTATTTCTCTTCAATCTTTGGGGTTTTATGTTGCTTTTTCAAAACTCCACCAATCGCTCCCCCGCTTCTATTATAAACCCGGTTAGTAACAGGTACAAACCTTCGGACCTGGTTGAAATAAAAGTACCGGTAGAATTACCATGGGATTATAATTGGGACACCTATGAGCGGATTAACGGACAGGTGCAGCTGGATAAGGGAAATTATAATTATGTTGAAATGAAAATCACTCATGATACTTTGTACCTGATGTGCCTGCCTAATTATGATAAAACAAAGCTCGTTAATACCAACATTATTTTAGCCAAACAGGTAAGTGACCTTCCACTAAGTAAGAAATCTCACAACAGGTTTCCAAAAGTGCCCTCGCCAGATAATAAATATCATTACCAGTTGGCGCAGCTGCAATTTATACCGCCTGTTAATACCATACAGTTAACAAACACCTACATACTACCTTTTATCGATCACCCTTTAGTTCCTGTTAACGGGCAGCCGCCGGAAGCCATTGTCTAGATCTTCTTTTTAAATATTTTACCGGGCCAATACATGGTTACGGGCTTTGCTGCTATTTATTGATCTGAATACTGCAAGGACCGATCAATGTATCCCCGGCCGTAATTGATTACACCAATAATTTTCATTAAAAAAACATCATGAATAGATTTTATAAAACCGGACTTATTTTAATGGCGACACTAAGTGTTTCGCAATTATATGCGCAACAAAGAACAAAGAGAGATACCCTGCGACTGGATAGTGTTACGGTGACCGATACGCGCCCAAAGCATCTGCCGGATGTAAGCGGCACTAATATTTTTGCAGGTAAAAAAACCTTCTCAATTATCCCTGATGCCGGTAAAGCAAACCTGGCCAACAATAGCGCAAGGATGATATTTGCGCAGGTGCCTGGAGTTAACGTGTGGGAGATGGATGGCGCGGGCCTCCAGATAAACATTGGCACAAGAGGCACAGATACTCATCGCTCCATAGAAACCAACATGCGGCAGAATGGCTATAATACCAATTCGGATATTTTTGGTTATCCTGAAGATCACTACACCCCGCCGTTCCAGGGTATAAGTGAGATACAGATCGTTAGAGGGGCCGCCGCCCTGCAATTCGGCAGTCAGTTTGGGGGTATGGTTAATTACAAAATGAAAGAGGGCGATACTACTAAAGTGTTTGGGGTGGAAAGCGATCAGACGACCGGTTCAAATCGGTTTTTCGACTCCTATAATGCAGTTGGGGGCAAGAGTGGCAAATGGAGTTATTATGCCTATGTGTCGGACCGGAGCGGAGATGGCTGGCGGCCTGATGCGGCATTTAATTACCAGGCTTACTATGCCAATGTGAAATATCAGTTTAATGATAAAGGGAGCATTGCTTTACAGTTTTCAAGAACCGATTACCGCCAACAGATAGCAGGGGGATTGACCGATGCGCAATTTGATGCTGACAACAGGCAATCAACCCGGTTCCGCAATTTCTTTAATCCCGAGATCAATATCCCGGCGTTATTTTTTAACTACAATCTGGATAATCATACCAAATTAGAGGTGATCACCAATGCGTTAATAGGTCAGCGGAACAGTGTGCAGTTTATCGCCAATCCAAACGTGCCTGATACGGTAAACACCAAACTGAACACCTATAACCCGCGCCAGGTCGACCGTGATTATTACTATGCCTTTACTACCGAGGCCCGCTTATTACACAGTTATCAATTGGGTGACCTGACCAGTACCTTTACGGCCGGTGTCAGGTTTTTTGAAGAGCATACGCAAAGAAGACAAAAAGGTGTTGGCACTACGGGCTCGGATTTTGACCTGTCGCTCGTTCAACCTTATGGTATTGACCTGCGCCTGCACACCACCAATTATGCGGCTTTTGCTGAAAATATTTTCCAGGTCACACCAAAATTCAGCATAACGCCGGGATTCAGGGTCGAAGATATCCAAACCGATATGAGGGGTGCGATCATCAATCAAACTTTCCCGGTTTCATTTCAGCAAACACGTAATTTCCCACTTTTCGGCACTGGTCTGCAATACCAGGTTACTGCCAGCAGCCAATTTTATGGCAATATATCGCAGGCTTACAGGCCCTACATATACGCCAATGTTACCCCGGCTGATCAATTAGGGGTGATCAATCCCAACCTAAAGGATAGCCGTGGTTATGATGCTGACCTGGGTTATCGTGGCAATGTTAAAAATATCTTTAATTATGATTTTAGCGCTTATTATGTTTACTATGGTAACCGTGTAGGTACGCTTACCGAAATCAATAGCAGCAACGTATCCTATCTGTACACCACTAACATAGGCAATGCGGTAGCGAAAGGTGTTGAGGCCTATACAGAAGTATCTTTGTTACGGTCATTTAATGACGGGGCCAGTAGTGATGTCCGTTTATTCAATTCCTTAGCGTATGACCATGCCAGGTATATTAGCGGCTCTATCAGTCAATCAGGAAAAAATGTCAGCCTGGTTGGCAACTATGCAGAAGGCACTCCAGATTGGATCGAGCGCGCCGGACTTACCTTTTTGAACAAGCACATCAGCAGTACTTTGCAGTTCAGCTATGTGAGCAAAAATTACAGCGATGCTAATAATACTGTATTTAACCCGACCGGGGCATCGGGCCTGGTACCGGCTTATCATGTATTTGACTGGGCTTTCAATTATAGCTTTCTAAAACGCTATCACATTTCGGCCAGTGTCAATAACTTATTCAATGCAAAATATTTTACAAGGCGCATCAATATGTATCCGGGACCAGGCATATTACCTGCTGATGGCAGGACCTTTAATATAGGTTTTGGGATCAAAATCTAATGGGCGATTGTAATAACCCCGGAACTATTCCGGGGTTATTACTAATGCTGCTATTTGGCAAATTTTTCAACCATTGCAACTAATTCTACCAGGTCAAATGGCTTCCTGAGGTAACCATCTGCCAGGCCGGCTTCCGAAATTTCTTTGATATTGCTAACCGCCGAAACTATAATGATGGGAATATGGCTTGTGGCGGGGTCTGATTTTAACTGCCTGCTTATCTGCTCGCCATTGGCATCGCTTTTCCAGTCGCTCAGCCAGTTATCCAGCAGTATCAGGTTGGGTTTATGCTGATTCAGATGTTTAAGTATCCTCGCATCTTCCGATGCGATCACTTCATATTTTTCTTCTTGCAGGGCATAAACTATAGTCTCTCTGATGTCAGTATCATCTTCAATTACCATAATTTTGATGCCCATAATGATTTAAGCTGATCTACGGATGGTATTATCCTTCAATAACTCTCTATTAACACTATAATATACCCCTTTTGTTTTAGGTAATTTTTTTTTATTTAATGAAGTATTAAAAACAGGTTATCAGGACAATGCGGATACTTCAGCAGCGCAAAGCAAAGGGGCTAATTGGCACCATAGTAACAAATCCGGCAACGGGGCTCGTAACTTTCTTTTTCGCCTAAAAGTATAGTGCCTTCATTAGCAACCAGGCGGTAGGAATATAATGCCGGATTACCGCATTTTACACATACCGCGTGCACCTTGGTTACTGATTCTGCAATGGCCATGATGGCGGGAATAGGGCCGAAAGGATTCCCCTTAAAATCCATATCCAGGCCTGCTACAATAACTCTTACGCCTCTGTTGGCTAATATGGTGCACACATTGGGTAGCTCGTCATCAAAAAATTGTGCCTCATCAATACCGACCACCTGTACCTGGCTGCCTAGCAATAATATCGATGAGGAGGTATCAACCGGGGTAGAATGTATTGAATTGGCATTATGCGATACTACCGTGTTCTCGTCAAACCGGGTATCTGTTTTGGGTTTAAATATCTCAACTGATAATTTTGCGATCTGCGCGCGCCTTAACCTGCGTATCAGTTCTTCTGTTTTACCCGAAAACATGGAACCGCAAATAACCTCAATACTGCCTCCAAATTCACTTTTTCTCTTAAAAACATCTTCGCTGTTAAACATTGCTGATCCCTTGTTGCGGGCAAATATCATAATTTAATATTATTTTTGATAAGGATTTTCAACATACCGCCATGAAGCAACAGGAAGTTTTTAAAAAGATAGGCATCATAATAAAAGAGCTAAACGAGCAATACAACTATTTGGAGGGAACAACAGGGCAGCTTAACGACCTGGAATTGGAACTTTTTGTCGCCAATGCCCATTTCCTGGCTGAACATTCAGAAGTATTGCGCAAACTGAATTTACAAAACACTCCGAAGCCTGCAGAAACCCCTAAACCAATTATAGATAATAAGGAGAAATTTTTTGAACCGGTAGTGCAACAAGCACCTCCACTGGATGAGATAAAACCGGAAATTTCCAAAATAACCACCCCATTACCTGCTGAAATACCCTCAAAACCTATTGAAACAAAAGCAGACATCGGCAATACAGAAGATAAACCGGTACCACATATTGAGATCGGGAGCAGCGGCGGGGCCGATGATGATTTTTCATATATCAGGCCGCAGGAGCCTGAAACTATAAGGCATGAACTGATACTGGACGAAACAGAAAACTGGGACGATGAGGACGATGAAGGCTTTATCAGCGAGGAATTGACCGAAGAAGAAATAATAGATACGCCGCCGGTTAAAGCCACAAAAGCAGAAGCTCCAAAGCCCATAATTGAAAAGCATGAGGCCAAAGCTAAAATTGAAGACACGCGGGAGGAGCCGCTCACCATCAATCAAAAGATGTCGGCGCAACTCCAAGGTGCTGGCAGCAGGGCAACCGAGCATATGCATACCCAAACCATCAGCGACCTTAAACAGGCGATTACCTTAAATGACAAACTGTTGTATATCAAAGACCTTTTTAATGGCTATAGCCTGGCCTATAGCGAAGCTATTGAAATATTAAACCGCCTGAGTACATTTGAAGAAGCCGAAAAGTTTTTACAAAGCAGCTATGCAGTTAAAAATGAATGGGGAAGCAAGCAAACTACGGCTGACAAATTTTATGATCTGCTGAAAAGAAGGTATCTATAATTGCTATTTAAATATCTTTGGGGGTTTGAAGTGCATCAATATCTCCTATATCTTTTGGTCTACCAGATGCTTGTTTATTTGCAATAAAATCAGAAATATTTATAAATAAAATAGACAAGTCTTCATACTGCCCAATCACTTTTCCTTGATAGGCGTCATCAAAATCAACGCCTGATATAGCATTTAAAATATCAATGCGTAACGGGGGGTAACCTAGCTGAGTAACATAATTTTCTTTCAGAAAATCATCTTTTGTAAGCCCCAGCGAATCAAATCCGAAATCTTTAAGCACAGCAACCATTTTTTCGGCATTTTCAAGGCTGGGTTTGATCCAAATGTCCAGGTCACCGGTATGCCTGGGACGTCCATGAAAAGCTAAGGCATGTGCACCTACAACCATATATTCAACCTGATGAAGATTGAGCAATTCAATAAAATCTATAAAATCCTTTTCAAAGATCATTTAGCCTTGTTGTAATGACTCTTACCATCTTTTCAGGAAAAGAACCGTTTAGCCATGTATAATAATTTCTTCTTAAACGAGCAACTTCCTGCAATCTTTCGGATACGCTTTTTGACTGCCAAAAAACCACATCTAAATGGTCCTCATCCTCCATTTTAACATGATTAACTACTTTAGTCATTTGCCTGCTCATAAGCTCAAATTTTATTTAAATAACTTTCTAATTATTATATAAATATAAGAATTTAAAAAGAGATGATAAAATAAGGAGGATGTCTTTATCAACCATTTCCAACCTATGCATAGATCATTCCCATCCGGTTTGAATCGAGTTTGATCAGCACAAAGATCATTATAGTAAAACTAAGCAAGGATGACCCCCCATAGCTGATCAAAGGCAAAGGGATGCCGATTGAAGGCACTACGCCGATAGTCATGCCGATATTGATGATGACGTGAAAGAATATAACGGAGGCAACCCCGTAAGCGTAAATGCGTGAGAATGGCGATCGCTGCCGTTCGGCTATCCTGATGATGCGCAATACCAAAAAGAGGTATAACCCCAAAACTACTACCGAACCGGCAAAGCCCCACTCCTCGCCCACCGTGCAAAAAATAAAATCGGTGCTCTGCTCAGGCACAAATGAATACTTGGTTTGAGTACCCTGCATATAACCCCTGCCCCACATTTTACCGGAGCCGATGGCGATCTTTGACTGATTGACATTATATCCCTTGCCCTTAATGTCTTTGGTTATCCCCAATACGATATCAATACGCACCTTTTGATGCGGTTTTAAAATGCTGGTATAAATAAACTTAACACTGAAAACGAATGCCACGCATATCGCAAGGCCAAGCATAATGATTTTTACCAGTTTCCTGTTCCGTCTGAAAAGGAGTATGATCAGGGCTGCGAGCAGGACAAGGCCGCCAACAATAAATACCAGGTTATTAAGCTTTAGCGTTAAAACAAAAAGGGTGATGAACAGCCCCTCGAGTATTAAAAAATATGGCGAAACACCCTCGCGGTACAAAACAAATAAAAGCGTACTAAAAACCAGCGTAGAACCTGCGTCAGGTTGCAGCATGATCAAAAACATCGGGAAGACGATAATAGATGCTGCAATTAAAAACGACTTGGTTTCTGAAACCCTCACATTAGTGCCGCTGAGATATCGCGCAAGAAGCAAACAGGTGGCAAATTTGGCAAATTCAGAAGGCTGCAACCTGAATCCGCCACCAATAGATAACCAGGCCTGGTTACCGCCCACATTACGCCCTTTTACCAATACCAATATCAGCAACAGCACTGTTATGCCATAAAATACCGGCGCCAGGGTGCTGAAAAACCTGCTTTCGAGCAACAAGATAACAATGCCTACTACCACTGCTACTATTATATATAAGAACTGTTTACCATAATTGGTATCCAGGTCCATAAAATAGGGATGCTTTTCGTCATAGGCAGCTGAATGGATATTTAACCACCCGATAGTACATAATGCCAGGTAGATGAAAACCATTACCCAATCCACATTAAAAAAGAAACTGCGCTGCTGGTTAGTGTTCATCGTCCTTCCTTTCTAACAGTGCTGCTACCAATTTTACCGGTGCTGTTTTTTTGCCTTTTTTGGCTGGTATGGTTATCCGGGCTTTTTTATTGGAGCTGTCTGTCTTTAATTTTTTCAGGGTATCTTTAGATATTGCCTTTGTTTTGCCCTTGATACTGTAGTTACTCAGGTCGGGTAGCCTGTTGGCATTGATGAACTGTTCGGGGGTAATGCCTGATGTGCGGGTGGTGATACTATCCTTCAAATATTTCTCTACGATAAAACTGGCTATCGGTGCAGCCCAATGGGCACCCTCGCCTGAGTTTTCCACGATCACCGCAATAGCTATTTTAGGATTTTCGCGCGGGGCGAAGGCTACAAACACCGAATGATCTTCTCCATGGTTATTTTGCGCCGTACCGGTTTTACCGCACATGATCACACCCGGTATTTTTGACAGGACTGCTGTACCATGGTCAACTACTGCCTGCATGCCATCAATAAGTGGTTCAAAATAAAGCGAATCTACCCCTACATAATTTTTCACTTTATATTCCGGCCGTATGATATCCTTTTCGCCGATTGCCTTGATTAAATGTGGCTTATAATAAAACCCATGATTAGCTATCGTACACTCAATATTGGCTAATTGCAAGGGGGTTGCTTCCAATTCTCCCTGCCCGATAGCTAATGAGATCACATTACTCGAACGCCAGCCTCCCGCGCGGTAGATCTTGTCATAATGCGCTGTAGTGGGCACATTGCCTTTTCCTTCGCCCGGCATATCCAGCCCCAGTCTTGAACCGAGCCCAAATTTAGTTACGTTATTGCGCCAGTTGGTGAAAGTGGTTGCCGTGTTTTTTACACCGTAAAAATTCATCAGCTTTTCAAACACCATGGAGAAATACCCGTTGCATGATGCAGCAACTGCGCTGCTCAGGTTAACCGTACCGTGTGCCTCGTTATGGAAACATGGCACTTTGTGATTACCTGCCCAATAATATCCAGGGCAATTGTAAGTGGTTTGCGGTGTAATAACCCCCTCCTGCAAAGCTATCAAAGCACTCAACGGCTTAAAGGATGATCCCGGTGGATAATAAGCCTGTATGGGCCTGATGAAAAAAGGTTTGTATGGATCTTTGTAAAGCTCCGCGGCATTATTGCCCCGCTCGCGCCCTACCATCAGGTTTGGGTTATAGGTGGGGCTGCTCACATAGCATAATATTTCGCCGGTGGATGGTTCGATCGCCACAATACTGCCCACCTTATTTTTCATCAGCTGTTCCCCAAGTTTTTGTATGCGAATGTCTAATGATGATATCAGCCGCTCACCGGCTACGGCTGCAGTATCATAAGCGCCATTCGCATACGAGCCTTTCTGCCTGCCACGCGAATCAACCATGAGGTTTTGTACCCCATGCTGGCCACGAAGCACATCTTCATAAGACCTTTCTACCCCGGTGACACCAATATAGTCGCCCGCACGATAGTACTTGCCCGAACGTTTGATGTCATTGTCAGTTACCTCACCGATATACCCCAAAAACTGTGCAGCTACTGAATCAGGATAGGTACGCAGGTATCTGACCTCCGAATAAAAGCCCGGGAATTCTGATAATCGTTCCTGGAATGCCGCATATACCTCGGGAGACAATTGCTTTTCAAAAATCGAAGCCAAATTGCGTGAGTACTTTATGGCCTTTGTAAACTGCTTATTAAAATCGTCCCTGGTGATGCTTAACAGCCTGCAAAACTCCAGCGTATCAAATGGCTTTACTTCCTTTGGGGTTACCCAAATATCATAGAATGGTTCGTTCTGTACCAGCGCTTTTTTGTTACGATCGGTAATTGGGCCACGGGCCGGGTTGGTATATACCCTGCGCAATACGTTATCCTGGGCATATAAAAGATAGCGGTCGTCAATGATCTGGATATAGAATAAACGCGCCAGCAGTACGATGATCAGTGTTATAAATATACCCGCAATAACATATCGCCGCTCAAAAAACTTGTTCATTTACGCTCTCTTATCCTGTAAAATAAAAAACCCGACAGCAGCATCAAAAATACTGTAAATATAGAACTCATAAAAAAGCGCCCCAGTGTATAGGGTATTTCTGAAAAGCGAAAAACTTCCAGGTTGAACAGGAAAAAGTGATGAAAGAGCGTCAACACCAACGCATAAGTTAAAAACCATCTGAAACCCATCACGCTCAGCGTGGGTTCGGGTTCGTTATCAAAACCTTCTTTTTGTACGGTAATACTGATGAATAATATCCTCACAAATGCCAGTAATACACACGAAGCAGCGTGCAGACCGGGTGTATCGTAAAAGGCATCAATAGTAAGCCCTAATATGAACGACAATGCAAATAACAATACGTTGGGTATCTCAAAAGGTAATAACAGGATGAATAAGATGTACAGGTAAGGCGTAGATAAGTTATACAGGGTGATATTTTTCAATAAAAACACCTGCATAAAAACCAGTACTACAAACCTCAACAGGTTGATCAGGATCGTTCTACTCATCTTTCTTTTGCTGCGCCTCCAGTGTCGCCTGCTCGGGTGCAAATTTATTAATGATCACATCTACATATTGCAGCTTGCTGAAATCAACGTCAAGCCTCACCTCCATATTTAATGAATACCCCCCGGCCCTTGTCTTCAGGTTGCTCACCTTCCCTATCGGGATACCAGCCGGGAACAAAGAGTATTGCGAGGTTACCACCTCTTCACCGATATGTGGCTGTGCGCTGTTTGAAACATCCTTTAAAAAACCCTTATGCGGGTCGAGGTTATCGGCCCATTCAATATACCCTATCTCTTTATTTTTTGCCAGCATTGCGCTGAAACGCGAGTCCTTATGCAATAACGATTGTACCACAGACAAATGCTCGCCTACAAAAACCACCTTTCCGACTAACCCCGAACTGCAAATAACCCCCATACCCTTGCCAATGCCCTGTTTGCTGCCGCGATTAATTGTGATATAATTATTGCTGCGGTTAACCGAATTGTTGATCACCTTAGCCTCGATATAGGTGTATTGCTGTTTGTAAATGGTATCGTCCACCTTACGCTTAGCCAACGTATCCACATAAAACGAAGTTTTAAGCTGGTTGCGTAAACGGGCGTTCTCGCGTGCCAGGCTGTCATTCACTTCGCGCAGCGACAGGTAACCCGATAGCTCATCCATCTGGGCGTATAAGCTACCCGTAACCTTCCCTGTCGAATTAATAAATGTTGCTTTTTGAAACGAGTTGTACTTGATATAAATAACCAGGGAGCTGATCTCGAAGATAAGAAACAAAAAAAATGCGTTATACTTAGTGATAAATACCAGGAGGTTACGCATGGGGTAGAGATTAGTTAATTAGAGACTAGAGATTAGCCTGTTTTCGTAAATAGTTGATGTACCCGTTTATCATTTTCATACATTCCTCACAATCATTTTTAAAAGTACCGAATACTTCTTCATTAATGAATTTATTATCCAATGCTATAATAAGATGATCTATTGTTTCCGTGGCTGACCCACATGCATTGATTAGAAATTTCGCAGCTTCGGCATAATGAAATCTTCCATGCCCTTCGGCTATATTATTTCCTATTGATCTGGATGAACGAATAGCTTGGTCTGACAAACGATATTTTTCATCCGCGGGGAATCGCCTAACTAAATCAGAGATATTGTTACGTAAAACCCTCGACTTTTTCCAAACTTCGAGATCAGTAAAAGAATTCATATTTAAATATCTGGAAAATTAGTCAGTAACAAAATACTAACCGTCGTACAATAACTAATCTCTAACCTCCAGTCTCTAATCTCTACCCTACTGCATTAAGAATTTAAAATTACCAATATTTTTCAACGCGGTTCCTGTTCCGCGTACTACTGCACGCAACGGGTCTTCGGCAACGTGAACGGGCAGCTTGGTTTTTGCAGCTACACGTTTATCCAGACCACGCAGCAATGCACCGCCACCGGTTAAATAAATACCTGTCTGGTAAATATCCGCTGAAAGCTCAGGCGGGGTAATTTCCAGCGCCTTTAATATCGCTTCCTCAATTTTCGAGATCGATTTATCCAGGCAATGCGCTATCTCAGTATAAGATACCATGATCTGCTTTGGTACGCCTGTCATCAGGTCACGACCTTGTACGGCAAAATCCGCCGGCGGATCTGCCAGTTCAGGTAATGCTGCCCCTACCTCAATTTTTATCTTTTCAGCAGTACGGTCGCCTATCATGATGTTATGCTGACGACGAATATATTGTACGATATCAGAGTCGAAATTATCACCCGCCACACGAATAGACTGGTCGCACACGATACCAGATAAGGCGATAACCGCGATCTCGGTAGTACCACCGCCGATATCGATGATCATATTACCCATCGGTTCTTCCACATCGATACCGATACCTACCGCGGCAGCCATTGGCTCATGGATCAGGTAAACTTCTTTTGCACCGGCTATTTCGGCAGAGTCGCGCACGGCACGTTTTTCCACCTCGGTGATACCCGACGGGATACAGATCACCATACGCAGCGACGGGAAGAACCAGCCCTTGCCATGATTGATCATTTTTATCATGCCGCGTATCATGTGCTCGGCAGCGTTAAAATCGGCAATTACACCATCTTTCAACGGGCGTACAGTGCGTATGTTCTCGTGGGTTTTGCCTTCCATTTGCATGGCCTGGCGCCCTATGGCGATCACTTTATTGGTGGTGCGGTCAAATGCGACGATGGATGGTTCATCGACCACTACTTTATCATTATGTATGATGAGGGTATTTGCGGTGCCTAAATCAATGGCAATTTCTTGTGTAAAAAAGTTAAATAGACCCATATTTTGTTTAAGTCAAAAATTATCTGCAAAGTTAAATATCTCGATTCGGTTTTTCACGAATTTAGACTAATTAAAGCGAATTAAACTAATTATTATTGTTCAAATCGGATTTAATTTTTGTACGTATCTTTTTTAATTAATGTTTAAAATGACGTACCCCGGTCATTACCATGGCAATACCTTTTTCGTTGGCCATATTTACCGAATCCTGGTCCTTTATGGAACCGCCGGGCTGTAATACTGCGGTGATCCCTGCTTCGGCAGCAAGCTCCACACAATCCGAAAACGGGAAGAAAGCGTCAGACGCCATTACCGCGCCATTCAGGTCGAAACCAAAACTGGCGGCTTTTATAATTGCCTGTTTCAGAGAATCAACCCGCGAGGTTTGGCCCACGCCGCTTGCCATTAACTGGTTATTTTTAGCAAACACAATGGTGTTTGATTTGGTATGCTTCACTACTTTATTGGCGAAAAACAGGTCGCGTAACTCATGTTCGGTTGGTTGTTTATCGGTAACGGGGCGCATTTGATCAGGGCCTTCTATCACCAGGTCTTTGTCCTGCTCTATTACGCCGTTCAGCAAAGTCTTAAATTGCTTTACAGGCAATTCCACCGGCTGGCGTATCAGGATGATCCTGTTCTTTTTCCCCTTTAGTACCTGCACTGCCTCGTCTGTGTAGGCCGGCGCTATCAGCACCTCAAAAAATATCTTGCTGATCTCTGTCGCGGTCTCCGCGTCTATCTCGTCATTGGCAATAATTACACCTCCGAATGCCGATACCGGGTCGCAGGCCAGGGCATCTATCCATGCCTCTTTAATGAACGACCTGCTGGCTATCCCACAGGCATTGGTATGTTTTAGTATGGCGATGGTAGGCTCGGTAAATTCATCTATCAAAGCCACCGCGGCATCCACATCAACCAGGTTGTTGTATGATAGTTCCTTACCATGCAGCTTGGTAAACATCGCCTCCAGGTTGCCATAAAATATGCCTTCCTGGTGCGGGTTCTCGCCATAACGCAGCGTCTCGCTTTTCAGGATGCTTTGTTTGAATACCGGCAATTGCTCGTCCTGGTTAAAATAGGTAAATATAGCGGTATCGTAGTGCGAGGTAATGTTGAACGCTTTTTGTGCGAATGAACGGCGCTGGTCAATGGTGGTTTCGCCATTCTGTGCTTTCAGTATCGCGCCTAAACCAATATAATCATCCTTTGAGGCTACGATCACTACATCCTTATAGTTTTTGGCTGCCGCGCGTATCAGCGATATGCCGCCGATATCGATCTTCTCGATCACATCATCCTGCGCGGCACCCGATCTCACGGTTTCCTCGAAAGGGTAAAGGTCAACGATCACCAGGTCTATCTCCGGGATATCGTATTGGTCCAACTGCTGCTCATCGCTCTCAAAATTACGCCTGGCTAATATGCCGCCGAACACTTTTGGGTGCAGGGTTTTTACACGACCGCCTAAAATGGACGGGTACGATGTCAGGTCCTCAACAGCTATCACTTCGGCACCCAGGCTGCGTATAAAAGTTTCGGTACCACCGGTAGAGTATATTTTTACACCCAAACGGCTTAGCTCGTGGATGATAGGCTCCAGGTTGTCTTTATAATAAACTGAAATTAAGGCATTTTTTATTTGAACAGATTGGCTCATTGACACACGTTTTTTTGAGCCGCAAAGGTAGTGATTAGTGATCAGAGATTGGAGGTTAGAGAGTAGTTTTTTTTCCTTCCGCCCGGGGAGCGGAAAGTGGGGAATAGTTAGATGCTCTTGCGCCAACGGGATAAAGCGAAATTAGAAGTATTACTTATCCAGGTAGCAGACCAAGCAGTTCTGCCAGTTCCTTGTCTGTTATATTTTCCTTTTCAGATTTGTCGTAGATGGTTAACAAGAATACCGTGTTCTCTTTAACTACGATATGGGTGATTACCCTCGCTCCGCCAGATTTACCTTTTCCTTTTGAGGCGATAGAGATGCGTATTTTATAGCAATTATTACCTATCGGCGTACCCTGCAATTGCGGGTCTTTCTCCAACTCATCCAGCAGCAGGGCGTATTCTTTTTTTAACGAAATGTACTTTTTGGCAAGCCTTTTAATATCACGTTTAAAGCGGTGTGGCAATTATCTCATAACTCATTAAGCAGTTCTCTTGCAGGGATGCCCTTCAGTTTGCCCTGTTTTATTAGTTTCACTTCTTCTACTGCTTCCTTCAGCCCCTCAAGTACATCAGCCTTGTAGCCTGATAATGGCGTAGCCTTTACATCCTTAAAATTCCTTAACACCTCCATCATAAACGAAGCCTTTTTGTCTTTTATATTCAAAATTACTTTCATGTCCTTAAATCCCTTTCTCAAATTTACGAAATAATTTAACTCATTCACACTATTTGCTGTCAACTGCTAATTCATCCCGATAGCTATCGGGATTGTCAACTCATAACTTCCTTCGCCTGGGGAGCGGAATAATGCGGAATAACCCGGAAATTCTCCTGCTTAGGTTGTGGATTGCAAATCCCGACCAACATGGTGGCCACCCCTGCATAGTTCGCGATTGCTGCGTTCGCAATGACAAGTTGGTTTAGGTTTTGGGGTGCAAATCCCGACCAACTTGGAAATAAAAAGAAATTGATGTAAACGAAATTATCAGCTATCGCGGGTAAAATCTCTTAATTAACATAATTTATATACTGGCGCACGCGGAGGGGATGAATCTAAGAAAGTTCCTCAATTAGTAAATCTTTCAATTGAAGATTACTTTGGGTTTTTTCAGCTTCGAAGTCTTCTAGATCAATAACAAAATCCTTATTTGCAGGAACCCTGAAAATATTGGTGTACTCTTTCCATTGAATGTGATTGATCAATAAGGTTGCATTTGCATTATGTATCCATTGCGTTGCGTTATACTCTTTGCAAATAACTCGCACCTTGCGAGAACCTCCAATAATTTTAGCTCTAAATGAAACTGATATGCGTCGATCAGATTGCAAATGGATGTTTTTTTGAATATGATCCTTTGCAACTGGTTGGTTGAGGTATTGAATAATTTTGATCAATAACCTCCCCTCTGTATTAAACCGCTCAATATCCAATATACCTTTACTAATATCCAGTTTGCCTTGTCCCGGGTTACCTATCGGTTGGTTATTTTGCCATGTTCTTTCTTGTCGAAATTCAAAATCAGAAAAACTCGATTTACTCGAATCAAAAAACATATTTGGTATAGTACTTTGTATATTATTGGCAGCCGGAGCATCGATAATTTTGGTATTTTTTTTTATTAATATTCTACGATATAAAATTACTAACCAAATAACAATGAAGGCAATTACGACTACCCAAAGCGGGATGTTTGTTGACCAGAAAGTCAAAAATAATTTACCAAAATCCTTCCTTTGGTAAATCGATGAAACCCAGTTATACAGCAGGGTAGCCAGAAAGCATATAAATACGGCTATAACCTTGCTCCAAACCGTGTCATTCCAAATTGCCTTTATTCTTTTCATTTAACTTAACAAAGATATTGATTTTGAGCGTTGTTGGTGTTGTCACCAATGAAGGTGAGAAAAAATATTAATTCAGTTTGACTCCAAGTTTATCGGCCAACTTACTAATGAGTGTTCCGATATTATAGTAGTCCATAACTCCTACTACAGAGCCACATTTGCTACATTGTATAAACATTACCTTATAGTTTGATTTGGAGGGGGAGTTTTCAACCATTTCAAAAAGTTTATTGTCACATGTTGGACATTTAGATTGTGCCATTGTTTTAGGTTTAGGGTTAGGGATAAAGCTAAATCTTTGGTATTCAATTTACAACCCGTGTTTTCACGGTATTTTTTCCTTCCGCTCCCCCACCCGGAAACTCCCGGAACACCCGTAATAATTAATCCTCCTCCTCTTCTTCCTGTCCTTTTGGGGTGTTGCGTAATTTGATTTCGATGATGTTGGGGTTTTCGGCGGCGGGGTCAAGGTGGTGAGGGAAAAATCGATTCTTATTTATTCAGATCCCTCAACACACCCCTGATATAAAGCCCTGCAGGGGTGAGCTGGTCATCTGTCCAGCCGCCATTGGCGGGGGCATCGGGGAGCAATATAGCTGTGGTTTCGTCCTTATCGGTAATGTTCCAGTTAGCCCAGCTTAGATGATTTGCTTCCATCCAGTTGAGCCATGTTTTGGTTTTTGTTCGGTCGAATTTTCCATTGCCGTCAGATTCGCCTACCCCCCATTCGGTTACCATAATCGGCAGGCCCATTTTTATAGCTTTATCAGCTTTAGCCCGCAATGCGTCCTGGTGATACGGGTCCGACGTGTAAAAATGGAAGGAATAAGCAATGTTCTTAAACCCGGTGACCGGGCTTGTGGCAGCAACATCCACATCCTGGTCCCAATGCGGGCTGCCAACTACAATCAAGTTATCAGCATCATATTTTCGTATTTCGGTAATTACCTGCACTGCGTAGTTTTTTACTGTATCCCAGGTGGTTACCGCCGGTTCGTTCCATATCTCATAGATCACATTGGGTACACCCGCATATTTTTTAGCCATATCAGCATAAAATGCTTTCGACTGTTCTGTATGCAGGTTGCTGTGATGGTCGTGCCAGTCTATCAGCACATAAATACCGTCCTTAATAGCCTGGTCGACCACATTAACCACTAATTGACGCTGTAAATCAGGCTCCTGCAAGTAACCGTGTTCGGGCTGAACAGCCATGGCCACCCGCAGGATGCTTATCTTAAAGTCATTCGTCAGCCAATCAATAACGGTGGGGTTATAGTACTTGCGCCCACCCCATATGCTCCACGAAAGACTGATGCCGCGCAACTGTGGTTCCACGCCATGCTCATTTAATATTTTATCGCCATCCACATGCAGCGAACCATTTTTTGCCACCGGCGTTTCAGTACCCTGGGCGAACAGGATGGCCCTTGTAGCAATAACTAATATTAACAGGAGAAGCGCTTTTTTCATGATCACAATTATTCAAAAGCAAAATAGCTTAATAAATCCTATTCCAACCAATAATGCAAAAAATCTATTACAGTATGTTAAAATCTGAAAGAATAACACAAGGGTATAATTACCTTAACCTAATTTACCTAAATTTGAACATTACACATACCTTATGAAAAGATACTTATACTTATTGCTTTGCCTCGCCTGCTCACTAACTGCGTTCAGCCAGGTTGATACTGCACAACACATTATTCCCGGCCGGAAAAACAGCCCGGAACAGCAAAGTAAACCTTACGTGATCATGATCTCGGCTGATGGTTTTCGTTACGATTATGCCGAAAAATACAAGGCCGAACATTTACTGGCCCTGGCAAACGAGGGTGTTAAGGCTGCGTCGATGATCCCTTGTTTCCCGTCGGTTACCTTTCCAAATCACTACTCCATGGTTACCGGGTTATACCCGTCGCATGAGGGGTTGGTGAACAATTCGTTTTATGATCGCAAGCTGAAGGCCTTTTACAGCTATAAAGGTAAAACGGCCAGCGATAGCGTATGGTATGGCGGCACACCGCTATGGGTGTTGGCCGAGCAGCACCAGATGCTGACCGCCAGCTTTTATTGGGTAGGCTCAGAAGCAACCATCAAAGGCATTAACCCCACTTACTATTATAAATACAACGAAAAAATACCCATTAACGACCGCATACAAACCGTAGTGAACTGGTTAAAGCTGCCGGCAGACAAACGGCCGCACCTCATCACTTTCTACTTCCCGCAGGTTGACCACGAGGGCCACAGGCACGGGCCGGATTCAAAAGAAGTTGCCAATGCCGTTCATTTTGTTGATTCAGCAGTTTATGAGCTGACAAAAGCCGTTAAAACCACCGGGCTGAATGTTAACTATGTTTTTGTATCAGATCATGGCATGACCAGCCCTGACATTGCAAACCCCATCAGCATACCTGCCGGTATAGATACCTCCAAATACATTGTATCGGGTGATGGCATATTGGTTGAATTGTATGCAAAGGACCCCAACAACATCCAAAAAACTTATGAAGACCTTAAAAAGGATTCAAAGGGCAAGGATTATGAAGTGTACCTGCGGGTTAACATCCCATCAAAATTACACTACGGCAAAAGCGACGACTGGTATAACCGTATCGGCGATATTTTGCTGATACCCACCTGGCCAAAAGTATTTAACCTGTATAACCGTAAACTCGACCCCGGATGGCATGGTTATGATCCCTCTGTGGTAAAAGATATGCATGCTACCTTTTACACCTGGGGCCCGGCATTTAAACCGCATACGGAAATACCTGCGTTCCCTAATGTAGATATTTTCCCGATGGTGAGCCAGATACTTGGCCTGGATTATACTTTTAAGGTGGATGGCAGCAAACAACTGGCTAAAGAGGTTTTGACAGAAAAACAATAATTTATCTACCCAGGCTTCTGTTAACAGCTCATAATTTTTAAACAAATTACCGGCTAAAGTTTTATATTTATGGTGTAAACCGATGATTTATGAAGGAAGTTAAAGAACAATTCAGTAACGTTTCAAAAAAATACGACTCTCAACGACAGTATCTTATCCCCTGCTTTAACGACTTTTATTCGGCCTGTTTGCCATTGGTAAAAAGCCTCACACATGCCAAAAAGGTGTTGGATATTGGTGCTGGCACGGGCCTGTTCTCCCAATTTGTTTATGATCAAAACCCTCATCTGCACTTTACATTAACCGATATTTCGGGCCAGATGCTAAACGTGGCGCGTGAACGCTTCAAAGGCGCGGATAATTTTGAATTTATTGAACTGGATTTTTCAAAAGACCCCATACAGGGAAAATACGACCTGATCATTTCGGGCCTGGCTATCCATCACCTCGAGGATGCTGACAAGGCAAAGCTATACAAAAGCATTTTCCAGGCGTTGAATGAAGGCGGTATGTTTATTAATGCCGACCAGGTTGCCGGTAAAAACCTGCTGTTTGATAGCCTGTACAAATACTACTGGCGCGAAACTGTATCTGCCTCCGGCCTCGACCGCGAAGCGCTGATACAGGCTTTTGAACGCACCAAACTGGATAAACTGGCCCCATTGGAAACCCAACTAAAAATGCTTGAGAAAGCCGGTTTCAGCGAAGTTGACTGCATTTACAAAAACATGAACTTCGCTGTATTTGGTGGCTTTAAGGACGAGGATGTAGAGACGGCAGTGATTTAGTGAGTGATCAGCGGTGAATGGTGAGTGCCTATCATTCACTACTCCCTATTCATCACTCACTAATGCCCATAAACATCCCACGCCGCTTTTGCAATTTTGGCGATAACCAATTCCCGGGTGGCTTCATCGGCGGTTGAGTTGCAAACGAAAATAGCTATAGCTAGGTGTTTCCCATTAGGCAAAGTAATGATGCCCACATCATTAGTGGCAGGACTTAAGCCTTCGCTATTGGTTGGCGATGTGCCTGTTTTATGCGCCACAACGGCATCAGCAGGCAACAGCCCTTTTATTCTGTGCGGACCGGTAGTGGTTTCGGTCATTATCTTCAGTAAAAAATCATTGCTGGTTTTTGAAAGCGCTTTGCCCTGGTAAAGGATATCCAGTAAATGCACCATAGCGGTGGGTTTGCTCCAGTTGGTGTATTGTACCTCCCATGTTGCTGCCATTTCACTTTCCGACGCTACTATATTGATTCCTTTAATGCCCAGGCTTTGGATATAAGCTTCAACTACTGCGGGGCCGCCTATTTTACCCAGCAAAAAATCGCAGGCAGTATTATCGCTTTGTGATACCATGTAGCTAAGCAAATCACTGAGCGCTATCTCTGTTCCGTTGGGGTATTTGTCGCGCAGTGGACTATACATGTTTTTAGGCAGCATATCCGTTTTACTAACCTTTATTTTTTGGTCAAGCTTATATTTCCCTTCATCAACCAGGTGCAAAACCGTCATGGCTATTGGGAATTTCATTACGCTGTGCAGCACAAGGCGCGAGTTGCCATTATAATTCAGCGTATCACGGCTTTCGAGCCCCAAAATGGATACGCCAACAACACCCTTGGCTTCGGGGGCTGTCTGTTTGAGTTGGGCCAGCAGGTCTTTTTCCTGTGCATGGGTGACAGTGGTGCTAACTGATAAAGCAAAGATCAGGAGGCAGGTTGAAAAAATCTTCGGCATAAAAAAGGGGCGTTAAATTGTAAAGTTAACGCCCCGAAAATTAAGAAATTACTTTATATCGCAGTTTTTATTTAAGCTGATGTTTTTTGTAATACACATACGAATAAATAACCGGGATCAAGACCATAACAGCCACCAGGCTTACAAAAACGATCATTCCCGCCGCAGGGGGCAGCAACAAAACAACTATGGTGATCAATATACCGCCAATGAACCAAAGTTTGCCTGCAAGGCGGTGTGTTGCCCTCCAGGTATCATTATCCTCCAGTGTCCACGGTGTGCGTATCCCTGCAAAGTAGTTGGGTTTTATGCTGTGCATGATATTTCCTAAAAAAACAAACAGCAGGCCCATGATAGGCAGTATCAGCTTGTCGATCTTAAAACTGAGATGGATTGTGGAAAATATAATGGCGATAGCTAATGCCGAAAGAAATATAACCAGGCCCAGCGCCATTTTCTGAAAAGTGGCCTCTCCTACTTTTACCATTTTTTTAGGGTCAATGGCCGGAAGGAATTTTAAAAGCAGGTAAATAAAAACCGACACCCCCATTAAAACGGAAAAACCGCCTATAAACTCGCCCTTACTTCCGTAGCGGTCGGGATTACCATTCAACCCGAAATGTACCGGAACCGAAGCCGGTAATGTAGGATAGATATAAGCCAGGTATGCAGCAGGCAATAGCCATATTACCAGGGCCGATGCATCAAGTATGTTAAACTTTTTCATGATTATTTATTGTTTTGTGGTGATTTAAATTGCAATATCCATTTCAGCATTTCGTCCATTACCGTAGTATTGATAGAGTAGTAAATAAACTGACCTTCTTTTACCGATACCACCAAGCCGGCTTGCCGCAGCAGGTCGAGATGATGCGAAATACTTGGCTTCGAGATAGAGAACTGATCGGCAATATCGCCTGCGGTCATGTCCTTGTCCTTCAATAGTTCCAGTATATCCCGTCGTGTGGGGTCGTTCAATGCTTTAAATAACGTGTTCAATTGTTGTTCGTTTATATATTTAGATAAATATCTAAATACTTTGTTACAAGTTCAAATAAAATATTTTCAAAATGCGTTATTATGGGGCTAAGGCTGATATTCGGTAGTTCTTACTATGCGTAACCATCCCCGTTTTCAATGCCGGTCAGGCATAGAACTTGGGCAATGACAAATTGTACTTCACGGCTACTATCCTAATGGCACAAACAACTGTCACCGCCAATAGCTTTACAACATTGCTATCCATTTGATGGATCAACAGTATGTATAATGTACCGCCGATGATACAGGCCGTAGCATAAATTTCCTTCTGGAATATCAGGGGGATATTATTCAATAGTATATCGCGGAGCACACCACCAAAACAGCCGGTGATGGTACCTAATGCGATACAAACACCGGGGTTAAGGCCCGCATTGATCCCTTTTTGTATGCCGATAATAGTAAACAGGCCAAGGCCCAGCGCATCAAACAGGAACAGGGTGATCTTAAATGTTTTGATATATTTTTTAAAAAGTATTGTGGCTATCACCGTTCCCAATATGATCAGGGGCAACTGGTAATCGCGCATCCAGCTAACAGGGGTATCACCTATCAATACATCTCTTATTGTTCCGCCGCCAATAGCGGTTACGAACCCCATGATCAGCACACCAAAAACATCCAGTCGTTTTTGCATGGCCGAGAAAGAGCCCGAGATAGCAAAAGCCACCGTACCTGCAATTTCTATTGCGGATGAGATATTGATCATTATATTTCCCCCTCGCGTTTACGGATAAACCATTCTAAGCTTAACAAAGCTAATATCAGCACAAATATCCATTTCAGATCTATCAGGTCACTATAGTGTTTGTCCTCGTAAACAACGGTTTTAATATTCTCATTTTTGCGGATCAGGTCGGCAAGGTTGTTGATTTGAGATGGGTAGAGCATTTGCCCACCAGATTGTTTGGCCAGGTCATGCAGCAAGCGGTGATCGGCAGCGCTTTGGCGGGTTTCGAGGTTTAGCGGTTTTACGGTTAATTGCCCTTTGGCAGTAAATGGTTTATCCCCCAGTTTGGTTGTGGCTGTATAACTATATTCATCTACCGGCAGGGCCCCAGCATCCAGCTGGTAGCTCTGGCCGTTGCGGGTAAACAGTAAACTGTAATTTTTACCTGATTGGCTTTTTAGCTCGATCCTGACATCGGGTGTGTTGATCAGTTCCAGCGCATCGTTGTATAACTCTGCGTTCAATATCACATTTTCTCCCTCGTCAAACACGTTTTTAGCAGGATAAACCCTGAAACGCTGCCGGTTATTATTAGCGGTAAGATACTGAACACCCTGGCCCAGCAATTCTTCCAACGCGTGGTGATTGCCATAGGTTTGATATTCAGCTAATGCCCAGCGCCACAGTCCTTCGCCGGTAAGTATAGCTATCCGATGCCCGTTTTCGTCACCAAACAACAATAAAGGGTAGGCTGTTGATACCTCTCCTATTTTCTGCTTCAGTAAAACCTGGCCTGCTCCGTTACCACTGTAATTGCCAAAGGGTGCTAACAATGGTGGAAACTGACTGATCTTCTTCCGTGTCGAATCAGATAATGCGAACAGGGAGAACTCTGCCTGTGGTACTGCAAATACCTCCTGCATTTCTTCGCGACCGGAGTTGATTTGCACTAATTTCTGTGCTGAATTTAATTGCTGCAGGTCGGTTTGCGCGCCGACCATGTACCAAACGGGGATCTTGCTTTTGTTAATAAAACTTTGCAGGTCGCCATTACTGTTGCTTGCGCATTGGTATAAGATCACCAGGCTGTAATCGCTCAATTTCAGTTTAGGAATGTCGCTGAGCAGGCTTGCTTTTACCTCGTAATTCTTGTTGTTCTCCACAGCCTGTTTGATCACGCTGATATCCGGGTGCGGGCTATCGTAAAGCAGCAGTATCTTTTGTTTGGCATCCAGCACCTCTACATAAATGGTTTCGGTATTATTTTGTACCGATACCTCATTTTTAACAGGCGCAATACTTATGGTAAACTTGTGGATGCCTTTTTTATCGGCATTGAGTTTCAGCGGCACCACCTTTCTGAAATTATCGGATGTCACAGGGTTGTTCTGGCTGAACACTTGTTTGCCATCCTCGGTAATGCTTAGCCGGATATTTTCGCCTTTAGCCTGGTAGGCTTCCGCCAAAACTTCTACCTCAAAATCATTTCCTAAATAAGCCGTTTTATTGTAGTTTACATTACCGATCAGCAGGTCGCGCTTGGCAACCGTATCGCCTAAGGCAATGGTATAAATGCTGGTTTTTAAGTTTTTAGCCTCGTAACGCGGGTCGCTGCCCTGGTTGTATAAACCGTCCGTAGCGAGGATCAAAGCACCGATATTCTGATTAGCAAACCGCTCATTCAGTTGATGAATGGCCGAGGAGATGTTAGTTTGCTTACCATCAAATTTGCCGGAAAGGCTATCATGCAGGTCGCGGCTAAAATTGAATTCGCGTACATCATATTGATCGCCCAACTGCTGTTTTAGGTGCGCCAGATCACTCACAAACTGCTTACCGTCAAAACCAGCCGGTTTAAATGTATTGATGGATTGCGAATTATCCTGGGCGATCAGCAACAAAGGTTTTTGCGGATCATAGGCAACCGACTTTACTAATGGCGCGATCAATAAAAAAGAGAGAATAAATACCGCGATAGTCCTTACGGCGAACAAACCATAACGCGCAGCTTTGCCCAGGCTCACCGGCTGACGGTACATCAGCCAGGCATAGAGCAGGCCCAGCAACAGGCAAACAGGTGTCCACCATCCCGAAACTGAGCCCCATGTTAGCATTCGTTATAAGTTTTGTGTTGTAAGATATGAGTTATGAACGAAGTAAATGTGAGCAATTATACGTTTTAAACAAACTAAAAACTCACCACTCACAACTGACCTCTCACCTACAGCATTCCCCCGTCAACCGGAATCACCTGCCCGGTGATATAAGAAGCCATATCTGATGCCAGGAAAACGCAGGCATTCGCCACATCCTCGGTCTCGCCGCCGCGTTTAAGGGGGATAGCCTGCGCCCAGCCTTCAACCACTTTAGGGTCTAATATCTCGGTCATTTCGGTTTTAATAAAACCAGGAGCGACTACATTGGTACGAATATTACGCGAACCTAATTCTTTGGCGATAGACTTGGAAAAACCAATGATACCTGCCTTTGAAGCGGCGTAATTAGCCTGACCGGCATTACCCTGCACCCCTACTACCGAGCTCATATTGATAAATACACCATAGCGGTTCTTCATCATAATTTTTGATGCTGCTTTGGTGACATTGAAGATCGACTTCAGGTTCACATCCAGCACTTCGTCCCAGCTCTCTTCGGTCATACGCATCAGCAAACCATCCTTGGTGATACCGGCGTTATTAACCACGATATGCAAGGTGCCGAAATCAGCAATGATATCATTAACCAGTTTTTCGGCCTCATCAAATTTAGAAGCATCAGAGCGATAGCCTTTTACCTGTGTGCCGAAGCTTTGCAGTTCCTGCTCCAAAGCCTGTCCTTTTTCAACAGACGATAAGTAAGTGAAAGCCACATTAGCGCCATGCTCGGCAAATTTTTCGGCTATTTTACGACCTATACCTTTTGATGCACCTGTGATGAGGGCGGTTTTTCCTTCTAATAATTTCATTTTTGTTTGGAATGATTTCGGGGGTCGAAGATACTTATTTAGTCGGAAAGTCCGAAAGGTGGAAAGTCCGAAAGATAGTAGTCTTAATAATTACTTAGCAATGAGGGAAGATTGATATTCCTTCTGCAACTCCAACAAACACGCCGCACACAAACATCCATCATACAGCTCACTTACGTACTGCGTTTCATTAAGCGTTAACTGTACTTTGGCGCACTGGCATTTGGTGAATGAATTGGCTTTACATTCAAATGCCGATTGGCAGCGTTCGCAGCGAACGATCTCATGTTTTTGATGGGTACTCATTGATAAAATAAAAAGTAGAGACGCAAAATTTTTGCGTCTCTACAAATATGTTCTATGCTGAACAAGTCACGCATCCCTCATCCATTGAGCATGATGGGCCGGCTGGTATTTCATCGGCCACTTGTTCTACGTGCTCAGGAATTACCGGCTCCATGTTTTTGCCGCCCTGGTTCTCTACGGTAAATTTCACCGCCTGCGATGCCGCTTGTGTGCGCAGATAGTACATACCTGTCTTCAAACCTTTCTTCCAGGCGTAAAAGTGCATGGAGGTTAGCTTGGACGCATTTGGCGAATTAATGAACAGGTTTAATGATTGCGATTGGCAAATGTATGCGCCCCTGTCGGCAGCCATATCGATGATGTTGCGCATCTTGATCTCCCATACTGTTTTGTACAAGTCTTTCAATTCCTGCGGAATTTCGGCGATATCCTGTATCGAACCGTTAGCGGTGATGATCTTATCCTTCATCGTGTTATCCCACAAACCACGGTTTACCAGATCGCGCAGCAAAAATTTATTGACGATGATAAACTCACCGCTTAAAACACGACGGGTATAGATATTGGAAGTATAGGGTTCAAAACATTCGTTATTGCCCAATATCTGCGAGGTGGATGCGGTTGGCATTGGTGCAACCAATAAGGAATTGCGCACGCCGTGGTTCATCACATCCAAACGCAGGTTTTCCCAATCCCATCTGCCGGTATCCGGTTTTACATCCCACAGATCAAACTGGAATTTACCCTTTGATAATGGCGAACCTTTAAATGTTTCATAAGCGCCATCCTGTATGGCCAGGTCTTTCGAAGCCGTCATGGCAGCAAAGTAGATGGTCTCGAATATCTCTTTGTTTAGTTGTTTAGCTTCTTCGCTTTCAAATGGCAAACGCAGTAAAATGAAGGCATCAGCCAGCCCCTGCACACCCAAACCAATTGGGCGGTGGCGCAGGTTGGAATAACGGGCCTCTTCAACCGGGTAATAGTTATTTTCGATGATCTTATTCAGGTTCAAAGTAACCTGGTAAGTAACCTCATACAGTTTCTGGTGATCGAACACGCCATTGTTTACATATCTCGGCAATGCCAGCGAAGCCAGGTTACAAACAGCCACTTCTTCGGCCGATGTATATTCCATGATCTCGGTACACAGGTTGGAACTTTTGATCGTACCCAAATTTTGCTGGTTCGATTTGCCGTTGGCGGCATCCTTGTATAATAAGTATGGCGTACCGGTTTCTACCTGTGCATCCAGTATGGCAAACCAAAGTTCCTGCGCCTTTACAGTTTTGCGCGCGCGACCTTCTTTTTCGTATTTTTCATACAAGGCTTCAAATTCGGCACCAAAGCAATCGGCTAACCCTGGTGCTTCATGCGGGCAAAACAGGCTCCATTCTTCATTGGCTTCTACCCTTTTCATAAACAGGTCGGATACCCAAAGGGCGTAGAACAAATCGCGGGCACGCATTTCTTCCTTGCCGTGGTTTTTGCGGAGATCTAAAAAGTCAAATACATCAGCATGCCATGGTTCCAGGTAGATAGCAAACGCACCCTTACGCTTACCACCACCCTGGTCAACATACCGGGCTGTGTCGTTAAATACTTTTAGCATGGGCACAATGCCATTACTGGTACCGTTAGTGCCGCTGATATACGAACCTGTAGCCCTTACATTATGGATGCTCAAGCCTATACCGCCCGCGCTTTGAGATATCTTGGCGGTTTGTTTCAGCGTATCATAAATGCCATCGATACTATCATCCTTCATGGTCAACAAAAAGCAGGACGACATTTGCGGCTTGGGCGTACCGGCATTAAATAAGGTTGGCGTAGCATGGGTAAACCAGCGCTCACTCATCAGGTTATAAGTTTTGATAATGCTATCCACATCCTCTTTGTGGATACCAACGGCCACACGCATAAACAGGTGCTGTGGGCGCTCGGCGATTTTACCGTCGAGTTTTAACAGGTATGATTTCTCAAGCGTTTTAAAGCCGAAGTAATCAAACCCAAAATCACGGTCGTATATGATGGTACTGTCTAACAGTTCGGCATTAGCTTCGATGACTTCCCACACATCATCGGCGATCAGTGAAGCATTTTTGCCAGTTTTGGCGTCTATATAACCATGCAATAAGCGCATGGTTTCTGAAAATGATTTGATGGTATTTTTGTGCAGGTTTGATACCGCTATACGCGATGCCAGCAAAGCATAATCCGGGTGCTTGGTGGTTAATGAGGCTGCGGTTTCGGCGGCCAGGTTATCCAGTTCGGAGGTGGTTACCCCGTCATACAAACCTTCAATTACCTTTTTGGCTACATCGATCGGGTCAACCAATGCAGGGTTCAAACTATAGCACAACTTCTCGATGCGTGCGGTTATTTTATCAAATTTTACGGTTTCTTTTTTACCGTCTCTTTTTATTACGTACATGGGTGTTGGAGATTAGAGGTTAGAGATCAGTGATTAGTTAAAAGTCATCATCAAGCGAAAACGCCTTACTTTCCTGCGTATTCAGCACGCCATTTTTCTGATAGTCGCCGACGCGTTTTTCAAAGAAATTGGTTTTGCCCTGCAGGGATATCATTTCCATAAAGTCAAATGGATTAGTAGCGTTATACACTTTATCATAGCCTAATTCTAACAACCATCGGTCGGCTACAAATTCGATATACTGGCTCATTAGTTTGGCGTTCATGCCGATAAGGTTTACCGGCAAAGCATCGGTCACAAATTCCTTTTCGATCTCAACGGCATCAGTAATAATAGCGGTAGCTTCTTCTTTAGATAGCTTTTCATTCAGCATCCCATAAAGCAGGCAGGCAAACTCGCAATGCATACCCTCATCCCGCGAGATCAACTCATTGCTGAAAGTTAAACCCGGCATCAAGCCGCGTTTTTTGAGCCAGAAGATAGAACAGAAACTACCGGAAAAGAAAATACCCTCTACCGCAGCAAATGCCACTAAACGCTGGGCGAATGTCCCGTTATTAATCCATTTGAGTGCCCATTGTGCTTTCTTCTGCACCGCAGGAACGGTATCGATGGCATGAAACAAACGATCCTTTTCGGCGGGGTCCTTTACATAGGTATCGATCAGCAGGGCATAAGTCTCGGAATGAATATTTTCCATCATGATCTGGAAACCGTAAAAACACCTGGCTTCGGGTACCTGCACTTCGCTCATGAAGTTTACGGCGAGGTTTTCGTTCACAATGCCATCGCTCGCGGCAAAAAATGCCAGGATATGCGATATAAAATGCCGCTCGCCATCGTTCAGGTTTTCCCAATGTTTCAGGTCGTCTGAAAGGTCGATCTCTTCGGCGGTCCAGAAACTGGCCTCGTGCTTTTTGTACATTTCCCAGATGCGGGGGTAGTTGATGGGGAGGATCACAAACCGGTCCTTGTTCTCCCTTAATAATACTTCATTTTCCTGTTTCATGCCTCGTCGTTTTATATTTGTTTGGAGTTGACAAAAGACGATGAACCAGGCACTTTTACGGAAGTACAGGGGACAGGGCTTTCATCAAAACCTTATTCGTGAAAGTTTTGACAAGCTATCTGGCAGGTGTCTGGCTTTAGTGGGGAGTGGTGAGCAGTGAGTAAAATATCGTGGAGACATCAAACTCACCATTCACTATTCACCAAATAACAGTTGCACGTCAGCCCATGATTTGCACATGGTTCCCTTTTAATACCGGCTTTTAACCCGGCAACCTTTGATAGCGTTTGTTAAAGAACTTAGAGCTTCAAAGATAATGGGTGGGGCTGTTACGATGTTAGTTTTAGTTTTTAACATGGGGGGAAGTTATGAACAGCTTAGTTGAATGGTTGATTAAGTTAGATTAAGTTGATTGGGTTAGAGTCTAACTAAATCGACTTACTCCATCACTTAACTTAATCAACTCTCCAACGGCACAAACTTCAATGAAACCGAGTTCACACAATGCCTAGTATTTTTTGGGGTAAGGTATTCGCCTTCGAAAACATGCCCGAGGTGGGCGCCGCAATTGGCGCAAACGATCTCCACACGTCGTCCGTCAGCATCGGGGACGCGCTTTACTGCACCGGGAATTTCATCGTCAAAGCTTGGCCAGCCGCAATGTGATTCAAATTTGGTTTCGGAAGTGTATAGTGGCGTATCGCATCTTTTGCATACGTACAGCCCGTGTGCGTCATTATTTAATAACGAGCCGGTAAATGGCCGTTCAGTTCCTTTATATAGTATTACCCGTTCTTCTTCGGGTGTCAATTTGTTATAGTTCATGATTCCACTGATTTTTATTGGTGATTACACCGATTAGGTAGTGATTTTCACCGATTTCTTATATATAAAGATACGAAAATTAGTGGGGATGGATTGTTGTGGAAGGTGATATTGACACTGGTTTGACCAATTAAAAAACTTAATTTTCCCACTTTATATTGTCTTTATTTCGCTTGATATACTCATAACTCTGATCAAAATATTTCCTCATAGTTTTATTGAGATAGTGCTTCCATGATAGGTCTTCATTACGATAATGGGCTAACCAAGCCATGGCATAGGCAATAACCTGTTCAGGCAAATAACCACTCTTTCTCATTCGCCATCCCTGGTGCGTACTGCCTGTCCATTGTGCAAATTTGAAAGATAAATTTCCCATAAATATTCCGAAACCAAATGCAATAGCAGTAAGGTCAGTTAGCAACTCATCATTTTCTTCCATCCGGTATTCTCCGAGCAATTTATAGTGAGCCAGTTCATGCGACATTGTAGCTATTAAACTCATGGGATCTTTCAGTTGCTCCATTTCTATCCAAATCTCCTTATGGCCTAATCCCTTGTCAACATACTGTCCTGATGAACTTTTCCAGCTGCCTTCCAATTTTTCTTGTGGAGTTGCCGTTATACCTTCTGAGAAAGAGGTAGGTTTATTTGAATAAAAAAATAGCTGGATTTCCCATTTATCAATATGCATGAGCGATATCTATCTTTCCAGGATATCCTCAGCATCTTCTTCCGTTCCTGTAAAATTCCTGTCGAAATACTCCTTATCAGGCGTTATTGTTTCTAATGACTTGAAATAAATGGGCTCAAATATTTCCGCAAGGAATAACAATGATTGCTCTACCCACTTTTTGTCATTTGCAGTAACAGGAGGTTGACTACTTTTTCCTGACGAAAAAATGGATTTAAAACTAAACTCGTTTTTAGGTTTTTCTACCTCTTCATACCAATCATCATGTGGGCTTAATTCCCCGCATCCACCTCTTGATTTGGGGCAAACGGTAACATCGTAAACTTTCCCGCAACCTGGGCAATGTGCCCTGGTTTCAAAAGTATTCCATTTTGTTTTGCAAATGGAACATTGCCAATAGCTCCCACCGTCAGGTTTCCACTCACATTTTGGGCAACTTATTCGTATGTTCTTTTGCATCATGATATATCACACTAAAATAAAAAATCCCAACCGAAGTCGGGATTTATATTTTATCGAACTGAAAAACCTTTCGCCTTTTACCCCTGCCTACCGGCAGGCAGGTTTATCCTTTCGCCTTAAATTATGCTTTCACCTTTAATTTAGCCAATTCCTCTGCCATGGCAGCGCCTATATCGGCCGGTGATTTTACTACGCGGATACCGCACTCTTCCATGATCTTCATTTTGGCCGCTGCGGTATCGTCGGCACCGCCAACAATTGCTCCCGCGTGACCCATACGGCGTCCCGGAGGGGCGGTTTGGCCTGCTATAAAACCCACTACGGGCTTGGTACCGTTTTCTTTTATCCAGTAAGCTGCTTCGGCTTCCATGCTTCCGCCTATTTCGCCTATCATGATGATGCCATGTGTGTCGGGGTCGTTCATCAGTAGCTCAACCGCTTCTTTGGTTGGTGTGCCGATGATTGGGTCGCCACCAATACCGATAGCCGTAGTAATACCCAAACCTGCTTTCACTACCTGGTCAACCGCTTCGTAAGTTAAAGTACCTGATTTAGAAACTACACCCACATTGCCTTTGCGGAAGATAAAGCCCGGCATGATACCAATTTTAGCTTCGTCAGCAGTAATAATACCGGGGCAGTTTGGGCCGATCAAACGGGTAGCACGGTCCTTAATATATTCCTTCACCATGATCATATCCTTTGTGGGGATACCTTCGGTGATGCACACGATCAGTTTGATACCGGCTTCAGCAGCTTCCATAATGGCGTCGGCAGCGAAGGGAGGTGGAACAAATATGATGGAAACATTGGCACCTGTTTTATCAACGGCTTCTTTAACGGTATTGAATACCGGCTTGTTCAAATGTTTCTGGCCACCTTTGCCCGGTGTAACGCCACCGACAACATCTGTACCGTACTCGATCATTTGCGAGGCATGGTAAGTACCTTCATTACCGGTAAACCCCTGAACTATTACTTTGGAATCATTATTTACGAGAACGCTCATAGTGTTTTAAAATGTAGGGCAAAGCTAAAGTTATTACTGATAATCTCAAAGCCAATAAAGGGAGAATAAATTACGATTTTTTCGTTGTATATTATTCTTTTAAAGGTACTCAAGAAGGCTTCGCCGTTTAGATTTACGATTTTAGATTTTTTATTGAGTTCGATTTTCGTCCGTCTGGTTCTGGATAATTTACAAATCGTAAATCTAAAATCGTAAATCAGTGGGCTGCGGGTGGGTGGAATTCCCCTTCACTCTTTGCTATTACAATCGTAGCAATACCATTCCCGATCACATTGGTAATTGCCCTGGCTTCGGACATGAAACGATCTACCCCAAGCAAAATCGCCACACCCTCAACCGGTATTACTTTGATGGCAGCTAATGTGGAGGTTAGTACGATAAAACCGCTGCCAGTTACACCTGCAGCACCTTTTGAGGTGATCATCAAGATGCCGATAATGGTTAACTGCTGACCTAATGATAATGGAATATGGAAAACCTGCGCCAGGAAGATCACCGACATGGAGAGATAAATAGTAGTACCATCTAAATTAAAAGAATAGCCGGTTGGTATTACCAGGCCAACCACCGATTTGGAACATCCGAATTTTTCCAGCTTCTCCATCATACCGGGCAGGGCCGATTCGGAAGACGAGGTGCCCCACACGATCAGTATTTCTTCTTTGATGAATTTAAGATATTTCCACAAGCTGAACTTATAGAGATAGCAGATGAAATGCAGCACTACAAAAATGAAAAGGAAGCTGGTAATGTAAACCGATGCCATTAATGAGGCTAAAGGTTTCAAAGTATTAATGCCATAGGTGCTAATGGTATAAGCCATCCCGCCGAAAGCACCTATCGGGGCCACCTTCATGATGATGCGCATAATGGCAAAAAAAACCTTGGAAACGATATCAAAAAAATCAACCACCGGCTTTCCTGCTTCACCCATCCGGCTCAGCCCAAACCCAAATAAAACAGCAAAGAAGAGTATCTGCAAAATATCGCCCTGGGTAAACGCATCAAATACTGTTGAAGGCACAATGTGTGTTATAAAATCAACCCAATGCATATCGGCAGCGGCTTTTTGGTAAGTAACCAATTTAGCCGCATCAGCGCCATGCGCCACTACACCATCACCGGGGCGTATAATATTAGCTACTGTAACACCAATAATGAGCGCGAAAGAAGTAACGATCTCGAAATACAACAATGCCTTGCCGCCTACCCTGCCCACTTTTTTCATGTCGCTCATACCGGCTATCCCAAGCACGATCGTCAGGAAGATAATGGGCCCGATCAGCATAGTGATCATCCTGATAAATATTTTGCTGATCAGTTGAGCTGTTGGCGCAAAGTCCTTAAAGTATAGCCCTACAACAATACCCAGCACAATGGCAATAAGAACCTGGAAGGTGAGGTTGGATAAGAGTTTCTTCATTCAAAACAATTATACGATTATTTGTCTATTGTCTGAGCCCCGGTTAAATAGATTAAAGGATTGCCATGATCGCAATTGTTACAAACCGGCAATAAACATATCTTCAACTTATAAAAAATGTAAATAAGTTTGTTGTATGAGTTCAATTTATAATTTCCGCAGAGTATCCGGACAGCTATCCTGTTCGGGACAGCCTACAGAAGATCAATTAAAGCATTTGGCTGGTGACAAATACCAGGTTATTGTGAATTTGGGATTGCTCAATACCAAATATTCATTGCCAAACGAAGATGGAATAGCAACTGAGCTTGGGATTGACTATTACCATATACCGGTATTATTTGATGATCCGCAAATAAGCCAACTCGCCGATTTTATAAATTATATGGATGAGCACAGCGATAAAAAGACGATAGTTCACTGCGCCGCAAATTACCGGGCTTCAGTGTTTACTGGCCTATATCTTTTCGCGACAGCAAAATTGGATGAAAGGGAAATGCAGGAATTTATAGAAGATGTATGGCAGCCGGATGCGGTGTGGCAGCAATTTTTGGATGAAGGATTGGAATATATAAAGCAACGATAGGGCGAATCAGTCACTCTATCCCATAGCCGGGCTTTATAAATGGAGGAATAAATGTAGCTTATGATTGTATATAGCTTTTCAGATGCTCAATAGTTTCCAGGTGTGTCAATATAGTTTCGGTTACCAGGTCATTGATAGAAATGATACCACATAAGCGGTCGCCCTCAAAAACCGGCAGATAGCGGATATTACCCTCGCTCATGATATGCATACAGGTTTCTACCGTGTTGCCGGGTATGATATGCGGCAGGTTAGTGGTCATAATTTCGCGTACGGTTGTTTCGTCTGATGATTTTCCTTTCAGGATCACTTTACGGGCATAGTCCCTTTCTGTCAACAGGCCAACATACGCCCCCTGTTCTGTAACCACTACCGAACCGATATTTTTATCGTCCATTAGTCTTAATGCATCCAGTACTGAGGTTTCCGCATCAATGGTGATCACATTACCACCCTTGCGGGTAAGAATATCCGAAACTTTCTTCATAACAGCGTGATTATTATTTACAAATGGCTTATAACCAAATATACAAAATAGAATTTTAAAAAACGGAATTTTAATGGCAGGTTTATTTTAAAAAGCAATGTTTAATTTTAGTGGTTACCATAAGCCCATCATTCACATCAAACATGAAAAAAACAACCATCTGCCTTGCTGTGTTAGAGGCAGTTTTGGAGTTCTTCAAATAAGTCTTTTAACCGTTTTGTAGCCATACATAGTGTATTTTATACAAAAGTGGGTAAAGAAAATATTACAATAAAAGGAGGAATATAAGTGATATTATATCACTTATAAATAAAAAAACATTATATATTTGATTCATACATTTTAGATTTATAGCCGTAACTTATATTTTCTTATTGCCTTTTCGTTGAGCATTTTTGCGATTTCCATTTAAACACCCTTTTGAATTTTAAACTTTTAAACGATATGTTAAAGCGCATTTTAGTTTTGGATGACAATAAGGACATTCTCGACATTGTTACTGAGGCTTTATCATACGAACAGTTTGAAGTAAAAAGCATCAATGAAAGCAAAAAGGTTATGCCCCTTATTGAAGGATTCGATCCTGACCTGGTGATACTTGATTACCGTGTTGCGGGTGAAAATGGCGGAGAAATATGCCGTCAGATCAAAGCGCACCCTAAGTTTTGCGATACACCCGTCATTATTTTTTCAGCCTACATTAATCATGATGATGATGTGATGGCCTACGGCTGTGATGCCGTAATTAACAAACCATTTGATCTGGTGGAATTAATTGAAAAAGTAAATAATCTCATTTATTAGGCACAATTCCCACAGCTTAAATTAAGTCCGGCATTAGGCCTGTCTCATTTTAATTTGTTGCTTCCTTAAAAAAAACACGTTATTTTTAATCAAAAAACGAAAGCATCTTAATAATTTATTAATACAGATTTGTTATTGGGATTTTCTTAAAGTTTTATATTTGTAATAGGGAAAAATAGTGGTGAGAAATACAATATCCCCTAATTGTATTAGTTATGGATATTACATAAGTGAACAGGACTTCGTAAGTGAACACGATTTCGTAAACAAGTTACCCAGAAAAGCGCCGGTTTGCCCAAAATGTAACGTGGAATTCGGCCATAGGGTTCGACGTGGATTCCTGCTTAGGAATTTAATGAGTTGGCTACGCCTGAAAAGGTATTATTGCTATAAATGCAAACGAAAATATTACGTCTGGAATTAACTATAGATTAATATTCGCCGACTTATAGTGCTTATTTTTACTGAATTATAATTTTCTTAGTTTTAGTTTTTCTTAATTCGGTTTCTTAAATTTATCATTTTGATTTAGAATTGGATACGAAGATTAAAACTGCCAGGCCTTATTATTGTCCAAAGTGTGGTCAACCATTCCACTATCAAATGCATCGGAATTGGATTGTGAAAAACCTTCTCTTTTTTATCCCTGTAAAAAAATATTTCTGCGCAAAATGTTCTAAACCGCGATACATTTCGGTAAAAGCTACCAACCACTAAAATTTATTGAATAATATCCATGCGCTTAAAGTGATTGGTATTTATTGATCCCAAATGACAAGTTGTGCTAAATAGCAAACCAGTGTATCAAAAAAAGCCCAATAATATACCTTTAATAAAATTAGAAATATACCGGGAATAAGAATTTTTCGCTTTTTTTTAACATTTACACCCTGGCCAAAAAAAAAATTAATTTAAGTGTTTACACACGGCTGGTTAACCAAATAGATAATTTATTTCTCGATATGAAATTAATATAGGGCATATATTTTCTGTATTAACCCTTCATTTTAAATATTTGTTAGCAAACTTGGTATAATAATTGTCATGTTATTTAATTATTATATAACATTTAAAATTATCAAAATGATGCAACGGATTTTAGCGGTGGATGATAACGAAGACATTTTAGAAGTTTTGCAGCTGATACTTGAAGATTCTGATTACGAAGTGGAAACACTTACTGACGGTCACCTGCTGTTTGATAAGATAAAAGCACACAGGCCAGATCTTATTTTATTAGATATTATGCTTGGGAGCATGGATGGGCGCGAGTTGTGTAAAGATGTTAAATCAAGAAAAGACACACACGATATACCTATCATCTTAATTTCGGCAAGTCACAGTTTAACAGATCGGTTTATGCCAGGTAACGCCCCAAATGATTTTTTAGCCAAGCCATTTGACATTAACGAACTGCTTAAAAAAGTTCACACCCAGCTATCTGCTGCATAATTTAATTGATCAAATCTTCCCTTTTTATAGGCTGTCATATATTGCCTATAATCTTTTTTGACCTGTTTGGAGTATTTGAGCGAATAACTTAGTACTGCTTCCTGCCAATCGCCATTTTGCCCGAAAGCGATCAGGTGATCAGCTATCGCAGAACCCTGCCGGCCCGAACACCTTAATTGAGATGAAGCCGTCAACAGGGCCATATCATCAATCACCTGGTAGATGTCCCTGTAACGATCTTTGATTAACTCAAAATTTATTGTATCCTCTGTAGGCTGCATTTGCTGTAATACATAACTATCCCCGCAAAATATAGTTGCACCTAACAGGGCAGCGGATATATTTTGCATGCGTTGTTGTATTTGTATCACACGCTCAGCTTCGGTGTCCCAGTGTGGTTGCCTGATGGTTACATAAGGCTGCAATGACGAGGTTTTTGCCTCTTTCATATCCAACAGCAGAAATTTATTTTTAGTATTAAGGCTTTTAAGCAAAAAAAGATACCTCTTCACTCCCACGCTACCTGTACCTGCCAGCCTGAAAACACAATCAACAACCTTAAAATTGTAAGGACCGTCGTTACTGGTCTCGATCCATTCATTAATATGATTAGCCAGTTCCTTTTTCAGTGACTTTTCTAATATAAAATGTTTTTCATGGTCGAGGGATATCCATAACTTATGTTTTTTTAGAGTAGTGCGTTTCTTGAGTAACTCTTTTTGTTTGCGATTCTCTGCATTGGTTAAAAATGTGCAAACTATTCCTTTTGCAGTGCGCGGATCAATACTTATGGCTTTGCCCTTGACTAATGTAGCAGCATAGGTTCGTAAAAACAGTTGAGCCATTTTCATTGCCCTCTCTTCTTCTATTTCCAGCTTTTCAAATGCTATAAATATACTGGTAATCATCCTTGCTATTTCCCAAATGCATGGCGCAAGTATAGCCTCGTCAAAATCATTCAGATCAAAATAAACCAGGCGGTTATCGGCTTTATAGCTGCCAAAGTTTTCGAGGTGCAGGTCGCCGCATATCCAGGTGTGCGGAGACTCGGGCAAATCATCCACTTTGCTCATGTCCTCATAAAACAAGTGACAGGTTCCACGGTAAAACCGGTAAATATTCTCGGTCATAGCCTCATATTTAAGTTTCACCATGTCTGGCAGCAGGTCTTTGTTAAATTCAGTTATTCGTTCGTAAATGCTGGGCATGCTGTTAAATGAATAGGGGTTTGGCGTTGTTTATTTGCAGGATCGAGGTTTGACTTTAAATGCCTAAGCTAATCAATTTACCTGTAAATTTTTTCTAAATCACCCTGCCGATTAAACACACTTGTTTCAAAATTTAAGGGTGATCCATCGCAGGTGATAATGTTCATCTTCAGGTTGTCTCTTATAAATTGCGACGGGCTCAACCCAAACATTTTCACCATCATTTTGTGAAAGTGGCTGCTATCTGTAAACCCGGCTTCCAATGCAGCTTCATTCACCGCGCATCCGTTCATGATCCGGGTAATGGCAAACCTGACACGCGCCCACATGATATATTGATAAATGGGTATACCGGTTTCCGCCTTAAATAAAACGCGCAGCCTGCTTTCCGACAAACAAACCTGGTCTGCAAGCCGCTGTACCGAAAGATCGGATGGATGACCCACTGCAATCAAGTGGGTGGCTTTTTTTATTCTCTCATCTATTTCTGCAGTGTCACCGGTACCGGAAAATAACCTGAGTGTTTGGTTTACCACACCTAACAACAGATCAGCATTTGGTTTAAGAATAGCCTGCTGCAGTGTATTCGGGTCAATATGTTCAAAAATGTTTATAGCAGGTGAATACACATCCTGTTGGCTCATAAACTCCGATTTGATCTTTTTTGCAACAGTGGTTTCGGCGTCAAGATAGATCAATAGTTGCACACTATCGTTTGTGTCCAGTTGATGGATGACATTTTCGCGTATCACCAGGTTTTTATATTGCTCCCATTCGCCATTGTTTATCTTGCATTTAAAGCTGCCTTGTATATCCACTATGATCTGCATGGTATTATGACTGTGGATGTTGGTAATGCAAGACGAAAAGAAAATAGCAGACACGCCGTTCCACATATAAAAATCAGTACGGTAAGGTTTGATGGCTGCCTTCATCAAAAATTCAATTCAGATATATTGTACAATTTTTTTCGACCCTGTGGCCATATTTTTATGCCATATAATAGTATAAAAGTAAACAACAGAAGCCATGCTTATCAACGAAACATTAAAAACATTTGTGCCAACTGTAAAGCCACAGGAAGCCAAAATATTCTACCAGGATATACTTGGACTAACCTTATTAAAGGAAGATAATTACGGGATGGATTTTGATTCGGGTGGCGCGTTATTGCGGGTGACTACCGTACCTGAGTTAAAACCCCACCCCTTCACTGTTGTAGGCTGGGACGTGAAAGATATTAAAGCTATGATCCATTCTCTTAATGATAAAGGTGTTGTTTTTGAAAAATATGGTTTTTTCCCGCAGGATGAACTGGGCATATGGACCGCACCTGACGATACAAAAGTTGCATGGTTTAAAGACCCCGACGGTAATACTTTAGGTATCGCCCAACTGCCCTGACTTATTTTTTGATACCATACGTTTCTAATTCCTTATCTATTTTTTCATTCCATCGCGCCTGTGCCTGCTGATCCACGCCATGCTGTGTTTCGGCATCATATTGTTTTTGCAGCCGGGTGGCTTCGCGCAATGTTTCCAGGTATTCAACATTTATCGGGCCGTCAAAATTATCAACAGGCAGGTGCATCGCGCTGATCTTTTGTTTAAAATGTTCGCCAACCAGTTTTTCTATATCAAAATGTCGCTGCTCGTGATTTAAAGTATATTTATCCCTCACACCGGCTTTTACCAGGCAATCGCTTTTGGTGGCATACACTTTAAGGGCGATATTGATATGAATAATACCTTTCGCTACCTCTGCCTCCTCGGCATAACCAATGCCCGCAAATATCTCTGCCTCGAACCGGCCCGGCCCCAGCTTTTCACCGAAATCATTCCAGGTCAAAGGCCGGTTAACGGCATAGTAGATGGTGTCGCCCTCCTGTTTTTCATTATAATCGGTAAACGTCACTTTAACTTCTTTTGCCAGTGCGGAATTGGTAGCGGCGCTCTGATCCATCCAGGTATTAAAATAGGCCAATGCATCCTCTATCCCATGCCTTAACGTTGGTTCCGCAATATCCGTCCTGTTAGCCGGCCTGATATAGCGGATGCCGCTGCTGTAATCTGTTAGATGTACCGTTCTATATTTTAATTGCAGTTCGAATGAAAAAGCGATTGTCAATTTTCCGCTCACCTGCCCGCTTAGCAATGCAGATTCTGTTAAATTCAATTGCTTTATGGTAACGATCACCGGCCGCAGGGCAGTATCACGATCCAGGTTATGAGAAACAAATTTCCTGATGGCCGCAGCGGCCCCGCCTTGCAGGTCAACCTGTTTAAGGCCGGCTGCATGGGTCGCATCTTTATAGATCAATGAGGCTACTGTAGTGCGGTCGGTACGCTCATCCACTACATCAGCAATATAAAATTCATGGGGTGTAAAACTGAGCTTTTCATCCTGCAGGACAATAGGGCTAATATTTTGCCGCGCGATAAAAGCTCCAAAAAGTGAAATGCATCCGGCAGCAAATAATAATAGGAATAGCTTGGTCATGTCTTTGATCTGCAACGAATGGAAGGATAAAACTATTATGGGCCGGATAAATTTATGACATTGTTACGCAAGTTACTGTCCACTTTTAAGGGCGTTCCATTTTTTAGATGTGGAACACTTTGGAACGGTATCAATAGTTAAAAATATTAACCGGTGAATATAAAACTACTCGTATATGGGGAGTATTATTAACACAACATTAAATGAAGGTAAAAAAATGGCTAAAATCGGGTAATACTACGCACGCTAAATCTATGTAATTGCGTAAAACTACGTGAGCTAATGATTTAGCATATCCCTATCTTTAATTATTGATCGTTAGGCATTTACATCTATCTAAAGCAAAACATTATGAATTCGTATCCAATTTTCGGTTTGATCGTAACTTTTATCCCTTTAGTTTTAATTGTTGCCGTTGTTATTAAAAGAGGTAAGAAGATATTTGAACAGTAGAATTACTTTTTTACTGCCTTATTGAATATGACGCTTGATCGGTATCCTGATCGGGGCAAATCGAGTTATTTTTTATAACCGGAGTCCGAAAGCTATAAATATACCTGCATCTAAAAAAACTCTCCCGAGTTTTGGGATGCTGGTAACATTGTTATTGCCGACAAAGATATCGCCTGAAGAAAAATCTCCATCCACATTTGAATTGCTCGAATTAGGATCTGGTTTTGAGTATCCATAGCTCCACTTGCTGGCCATCGGCTCAAATCCCAGGTCGACATAAAAACCCGAGGTAATAAGTACACGATCACGCGGACTTCCCACCCGGAAACCCAGGTTATTAATATAGTTTTTGCTCGATAGCGCTATGTAGTTATTGCTATTGCGCAATTGCAGTTGCTGCCCTTTATCATCCGGCGTTGGCTTAAAATCAAGCGGCGCTATATTGGTATAGTTGCTCCAGAAACCACCCACCTGCAGATTTAAAAAGGATGATATTTTGCTTTGTATATGAGTTAACCTTCTTCCGTAGTAGATGGAGGCCACATTAAAGTCGGAGGCCGATGATATATGAATACCAAAATCACTTTTTCTTGCAATACCGGTCAGGTCAAAATTACCTCCTAAATAACCCGGGTTGATATGGTAATTCGTTTCGCGCCATGCATCAAACGCCCGGTTATCAATAAATGGCTTGCTCACACCAAAAGAAAAAGATATGGCAGGTTCTTGTTGCGCAATAACATTAGTTTGCGCGAAAGTTTTTGCGCCGAGCAGCAGCAAAAAAAGCGAGATCGTGAAAGTTTTCATAAAGGTTTTTCAAGGTATGATATAAACTTACACAAGTAGTTTAACCTATTGATTTACAAATAGGTAAAATTGAAGTTACATTGGTGTAAAATTGGAGTTACACGTCGTCGTCTTTGATATTGTCAACAGAAAGGATGGTCGGATAAGCTTAAAATAACAGGTATCCTACGAAAAAAACTTAGTGTTGTCGCGAACAAAGTTTGGGCAAAAAAGTGGTCACCTTATCGCTTTTTGTATATTACAACAAGTTTCTTAACTACGATGAACTTAATTACCTAGCTATAGTTTTCACATGAGAATATTTATAAAAATATTGGCAACTTTTGCTGTAATATACATTGCCATTTGCGTAATACTCTTTGTTTACCAGGAAAAATTGATATTCTATCCCACCAAATTAGATTCACATTTTCAATTTGATTTTCAGGGGAAATTTGAAGAAATAAATATTAAGACTTCGGATAATAAATTATTAAGCGGAATATTATTTAAAGCAGATAGTGCAAAAGGGTTAATTTTTTATTTGCACGGCAATGCCGGCGCATTAGACAGTTGGGGCGAAGTTGCCAAAACTTACACCGATATGCATTATGATGTTTTTATGCTTGACTATAGAGGATATGGAAAAAGTGAGGGGCAGATCAGCAGTCAGCAGCAATTTTTTGAAGATGTACAATTGGCATATAATTCTATGAAGAAAAAATATCCGGAAAATAAAATTATCGTATTGGGATATTCAATTGGCACCGGGCCCGCGACTTACACGGCTGCTACTAATCATCCTCATTTGCTGATTTTACAGGCTCCGTATTACAGTCTTATAGACATGATGAAGCATGATTATCCCGTTATTCCCACTTTCATTCTGAAATACAAGTTTGAAACCAACAAGTATATTCAAAATTGCAAAATGCCTATAGTGATTTTTCATGGAGATGCTGATATGGTTATTTATTACCAGTCATCTTTAAAGTTGCGGGCGCTATTAAAACCAACTGATACACTGATTACATTGCATAATCAAAATCACAATGGAATTACGGACAACCCTGATTATAAGAATGCCTTGTATAAAATTTTGAAATGAATCTATCCTGCAAATCAGAAAAATCGATAAAATCGTGTCTATTTCAACAACGCATCCTTCTCTTTGGCAAAAGTTTTATAAACCAGCTTATCCAGCCATGCCGGGAAGAATTTATTTAAGGTGACGGTCAGTTTACCCTGTCCCGTCATGATGAGGGTACGGGTGCGGTTCTCAACGCCATCGGCTATAATTCTGGCCACCTCTTCGGCAGTCATCATTTTTTCTTCCTCCAACGTGCTTTCACCCTGCTGCGAGCCGTCTTTAGCTAAAGCAGTATTGCGGATATTAGACGCGGTAAAACCCGGGCAGGCGGTCATTACGTGCAAACCAGCCTTCAAGTTCTCGATCCGCAGCACATCCAAAAAGCCATTCATCGCAAATTTAGAGGCCGAATACCCGGAGCGGCCCGGCAAACCTTTATACCCGGCTATTGACGAAACCCCCACCACGCTGCCTTTGGTTTTCAGGATATGCGGTAAGGCATACTTGGTGCAATACACCGTTCCCCAAAAGTTGACGTCCATCACGGTCTTTAAAACTTTAAGGTCGACATCCTTAAACAGGGCACGCATACTGATACCGGCATTATTGATCAGGATATCTATTTTGCCGTAGGTGAGTATGGTTTGTTTGATCAGGTGGTCGCAATCTTCCTCAACCGAAACATCGCATTGCACAGCTACTGCTTTTATACCATATTGATTGATAAGTGTTTCTGTTAGTTCGCACAGGGCGACGTACTGGCGGGCGGCTAATACAAGATTGGCGCCGCGTTTAGCAAACTCAATTGCCAGTGCTTTGCCGATCCCTGATGATGCCCCGGTGATAATTACGATCTGATCATTCAACTTCATAAGACGAAGGGTATATTTCGCCTATGTTTTTAATGTTGAGCACAGGCAGTTTAAACAAGTATTTAGCTGCGAAGATAAACATAGCGCCATAAAAATGACGAAGGTGATCCCAGCTAAATTTGTTAACTATTTTGCCTGGTAAATGAATGATATATGTTTTTGAGTAGTAATAATTTTTAAAGCCCTGTAGCCTGATACGGTAGGATAGGTCGATATGATACCCGAAGCTGAAAAACCGCTCATCAAACAGCCCGGTTTTATTTAAAACCGACCTGCGGAGCAGCATACAGGCATCATTGAGGGTATCCACCTCCGAAGTTTCAAATTCATCCACCCAATCTACTGACTTATGTACCGAAAAGGATTTTGGAAAATAGGATGATAAGCCGACCAATTTCAGGAAACTTGCCCAGGTGCTGTCAAGACTGTGCTTAGATCCGGGCATATAATCCCCTTTGCGGTCAACCATCCTTACGCTTAGGCCACCGGCGCTTAGGTGCTCGTCCATAAACCCGATCATCTTCTCAATGGCATCTAAACGACTGAACGTATCCGGGCTGATCAGTAAAATATATTCCCCTTTTGCAAGGCCCATCGCCTGGTTGTTGGCTTTTGATAGGCCCACATTTTTTTGATTGGCAATTACAAATACTTCCGGAAATTCGTTAGCAAGCATTTGAAGCGATCCATCTGCAGAAGCATTATCAACCACAATGATCTCGTGACTAATGTCCTTCGTAGCTTTAAGCAATGAGGTTAAGGCAAGCCCAAGCTCGTTTGCAGAATTGTGATTAACTAAGATTACAGATAATTTCATGCTCTATCTCGACAGCGAACCTTCATATGGGACACGTGTAGCGATGGATCGTCCTAAGGTGATTTCATCCACATACTCCAGTTCTCCTCCAAAAGCTATGCCACGGGCTATGGTTGAGATACTTATGTGGAAATCTTTTAATCTTTTGTGTAAATAAAATAAAGTGGTATCGCCCTCCATGGTAGCGCTTAACGCGAAAATGACCTCTTTAACATCGTTTTCCTTCATTCTTTCCACTAAAGTATCCACCTGCAGGTCTGATGGGCCTATCCCATCCATCGGCGAGATCAGTCCGCCCAAAACATGGTAAACACCGTTGTACTGATTAGTATTCTGGATAGCCATTACATCACGTGTATCTTCTACTACACATATTGTGGTTTTGTCGCGTTTTGGGGATGCGCATATTTCGCAAACCGCATGGTCAGAAATATTATGGCATACACTACAAAATTGGATCTCGTTCCGCAGTTTGCTTATCGTGCTGCTAAACTTTTCTACATCCGCTTTATCCTGGTTCAATAAATGCAAAACGAGGCGCAAAGCGGTTTTTTGTCCCACCCCCGGCAGCCTGGCAAATTCGGCCACTGCATTCTCCAGCAACTTTGACGAAAAGTTCATGTTGCTAAATTAGAAAATAATAGGTAAATCGCTGTAAGTCCATTGTCAATAGACCATAGTCCATAGTAAATAATTACTATTGCCTGAAATACTATAAGTTAAAGTAAAACCGTGGACTATCGACCATCGTCTATGGACTAAATAAACAAAACTAATGTCACCACTCATATTACTCTCTTTCATCATTGGTTATTTCTTAGTGCTACTGGTCATCTCCTGGCTCACATCCAGGAAATCTTCCGATAATGACACCTTCTTCGTTGCCAACCGAAATTCCAAATGGTACCTGGTGGCTTTCGGGATGATCGGTACTGCTTTGAGCGGGGTGACATTCATCTCCGTTCCCGGTAAAGTGGGGGCCCCGACAGGCGATCAGTTTTCTTATTTCCAGTTTGTGTTGGGTAACGCCGCTGGCTTTATTATCATCGCTACCGTTTTGCTGCCGCTTTATTACCGGTTAAAACTGACTTCTATTTACAGCTACATCGAACAAACTTTAGGTAAATGGAGCTATAAAACGGCGGCGGGTATTTTCCTGATCAGCCGTACCATCGGTTCCTCGTTCCGACTTTATTTAGTGGTTATTGTGTTGCAAAAATTCATTTTCGATAATTATCATATCCCCTTTGCAGTAACGGTGCTGATCTGTTTGATGCTGATATGGTCGTACACCTTTAAAGGCGGCTTAAAAACCATTATTATTACCGATAGCCTGCAAACCTTCTTCCTGGTATCATCAGTGTTCCTGTCTATTTATTTTATCTGCCGTAGCCTCAATATGAATGTTTTTGAAGCAGCAGATGCCATCAAAAACAGCAGCTATTCGAAAATCTTCTTCTTTAATGATTTCCTTGGCAGTCATTTCCACTTCAGCAAGCAGTTTTTAGGCGGATTATTTATCACCGTTGGTATGACCGGCCTCGACCAGGACCTGATGCAGAAAAACCTAAGCATGAAAAACATCAAAGAAGCGCAAAAAAACATGTTCAGCTTTACAGCGGTTTTCGTCGTTATCAACATCTTCTTTTTAAGCGTGGGCGCGTTGCTTTATATCTATGCGGCCAAGTACGGCATCTCGGTAGCTAAAACCGATTACCTCTACCCTACCATCGCCCTGAAATACCTGGGCGTATTCCCTGCCATTGTATTTATGCTTGGGCTTACGGCGGCTACATTTGCTACAACAGATTCAGCCCTGACAGCCTTAACAACCTCCTTTTGTGTCGATTTTTTAAACTTTAACAAAGGCAAGGATGTCAACAGTAAAGCCATGGTTAAAACCCGGCATTGGGTGCATATCGGTCTTTCGGGCTTGATGCTTTTAACCATTATTATTTTTAATTCCATTAATAATGATGCCGTGGTGAGCGCCATATTTAAAGTAGCATCCTATACTTACGGGCCCTTGCTTGGCTTGTATTCGTTTGGCCTGTTTGCCGCTAAAAGGCAGGTGGCTGATAAATTAGTTCCCTTTATCTGCCTCATCTCGCCCGCCATTTGTTACTTTTTAAGCACTTCATCAAAAACTATTTTAGGCGGATATGTTTTTGATAACGAACTCATCATTATAAACGGATTAATTACATTTGTCGGCTTATGGCTTACGTCTTCTGCCAAAATGAAGACGGCAATGGTTTAATTTCGGATTTCGTCCGCTGGCCAGCGGATCGATTTCGGATTTATTATTAGAATTTAGGATTTAGATTATTAGAGTTTAAAATACATGACTGGTGAAGAAAAAATAAGACAGGCCTTTGAAAACAAGAACTGGCAGGAAATAAAGGTTACCGACTCGTGGCAGATATTTAAGATCATGGCCGAGTTTGTGGATGGTTTTGAGAAACTGGCGAAGATAGGGCCCTGCGTATCCATATTCGGCTCTGCACGCACGCATAACGATAGCAAATACTATAAACTGGCCGAAGATGCAGGCAGATTGTTAACCGAGCGCGGTTATGGTGTAATCTCAGGCGGTGGGCCCGGTATCATGGAAGCAGCCAACAAAGGCGCTTACGAGGCCGGTGGTAAATCAGTAGGGTTGAATATCGAGCTGCCCTTTGAGCAGTTCCACAATAAATATATCGACCGTGATAAGCTGTTAGAGTTCGATTACTTTTTTATCCGCAAGGTAATGTTTATGAAGTATTCGCAGGGTTTTATTATCCTGCCGGGAGGCTTTGGCACTATGGATGAGTCATTTGAGGCGATAACACTGATACAAACCGGCAAGATCGCCCGCTTCCCAATAGTTTTTGTGGGTATCGATTACTGGGGTGGCCTGTTTAAATGGGTGGAGGAAAAAATGCTGGCACAGGAGCATAATATTAGTCCTGATGACCTGAACCTTTACCGGCTGGTAGATACCGCCGAAGATGCCGCTGAACACATCTTCCGTTTCTATGAGAAATATGTTTTGAAACCGAATTTTTAATACATACAGAAACGCCCCGATTGATCGGGGCGTTTCTGTTATCAAATTATCTTATTTACTCTTAGCCCCTTTATCTGCAGCTGAAGAGTTTAAAGTATCCGGGTTATTGACCAAATTGATCATATCCGTTACTTCATCCAGCAGTTTTTCAGGTGTGCCCGAATAGCCTACATATTTGAAACGGATATTGCCGTTTTTGTCGATAATAAACTTAGTAGGTATGCCATCTACACCGTAGCTTCCCACTACTTTTGATTGGCGTCCATCATCTCCTTTTTCGTCTATTAATACGTGGAAAGAATATTTATTATCCGCGATAAATTGCTTTACACCCGGCACATAGTCCTTTTCGGTTTCCCAGCAATCAACAAACAGGAATTTCACGTTCGGATCATCCTTGTATTTATTTACAGCCAGCTGCATCCCCGGGAACGATGCTTTGCACGGTCCGCACCAGGTAGCCCAAAAATCAACGATCACTGTTTTACCTTTCAGGTCAGCCAGCGAAACTGCTTTACCATCCAGGTCTGTCAATGTAAAAGTTGGTGCAGGCTTATTGATCATCGTTTTAGCGATCTCGCTTATCTCCTTATTTTTGGAGGCGTTCTCTAATGAAGCCACATATTGCTCGTAACCTGCATCGCTGCCTTTGAGCTTGGTGTAATCGATCTTTAATGATTCCTTCAGCGCTGCCGAGCCCTTGCCATCTTTTAAAGCCTTCTCTGCTGCTTCTTTTGCTTTGGCATACTGGCCAAGATTGGTAAGGATACCTACATAATTCATATATTCATCAGGATCGATCACATTGCTCCTGTCAATCACCGGTTGCTCAAACTTGAGGGCTTCATCATATTTCTTTTGTTTGGCTAATACAAAAGCATAGGTATCGGCATCCAGGTCATAGCTTTCCTGTGCATTCTTCCTGGCCTGCGACTGCGTGGTATAAGGCCCGGCTTCCGCATGATCGATATCTTGCTGTGCAATATCTACCGCTTCTTTGGCCAGTTTTTCTGCATCATCCAGGTGCTCGCCTTTTTTGGCCCATTCATAGGCAGTATTATTCAAGCTTCCTGCCAAAAAGCTTTTATTCTTTACCAGGGCTGCATATTTATAATAGTTAGGCAGATCCCCTTTTTCAAGATAGGCAGTAGCTAACTGCATGCGGAAGTTATCCTGTATGGTATTCTTATCTGTAGTATTTTCAGGATATTTTTTGATGTATTCAGCATATAACGCTTCTTTTTTAGCAAGATCTTTTTCCCTGAAAAAAGCACTCCCCATCGTATTCTTCGCCATCATTCCGTCGGGGAACTTAGCTTTTATAACGGTGTTCAATGAATCCATCCCTTTGGTGTCCTTGGTAACGCGTAACAGGCTTGCTGCCGTCATCATATCATTTTCATTTCCGCTTTGCTCAAGCTCGGCTATCTTTTTCTCAACCAATGCTTTATTCTCTGGTTTAGCGGCAAGCAACGCATAGTAGGAATAGGTGTTTTCTTTTTCGCTTTTCGGATACAAAGCAAATTCCTTTTTATATAAAGCCGCTGCTTCTTCTTTATCGTTCTTCACTTTATCTAAAGCAGCCCCCATACCGCTCGACAGGAAAAATGCCTTTGACGCATAAGCTCCTTCCACTGGTTGCTTATCCTTGTAAACCAGGTACACATACCCTTTACTATCGTTATTGTCTATTTTTTCATCGGCACTTATTTTAACAAAAAACGCTCTTGCACTATCGGGTACGGTTATCTCCCCTTTTAATGAACTCCCATCCGGCTTCAGGTCAATATCCGCCGCCGAATTCTTTTTACCTAAATAGTAAACAGCCGCTTCTATATTTTTTTTGCCATCGACGGGGGTACCTGCCGGGTTATAAGTTAAAGTGACCTTTTCCCCTGCTTTAGGGTACTGATCTGATAACTGAAGATGCGAATCCGTTTGCGCGAAAGCGCCCTGGATAGCCAGTATTCCCGGCAATACCAATAAGAATTTCAAGTTTTTCATAAATAATGGTTTAAGGGTGGTGTATAGCTTTTATAATCAGCCATGAAGGCGTGACGTAAAATTAACTAAATTTTTAGTCAATATCCAAATCTTGGGGAAAGCAATTTATTAATAATAATATTTAAAGTATAATATTTATTTTGCGCCCATGCACCGACCTAAAAAACAGGCTGCCTTGGGCTTTATTTTTGTTACTATATTAGTGGATGTAATGGGGTTTGGCATTATTATCCCTGTCCTGCCTCAATTAATTCAACATCTTATTCATGGCACTGTGGGTGAAGCTGCTCCGTATGCCGGATGGTTAGCTTTTGCTTATGCTTCTACGCAATTCTTTTTTTCGCCTGTGATAGGAAATTTAAGCGACAAATATGGCCGTCGCCCGGTCTTATTAAGTTCGTTGCTTGGTTTTGGCATTGACTATTTATTCCTGGCTTTTGCCCCCACCGTCTGGTGGCTTTTTGTTGGCCGGATTATAGCTGGCATTACAGGCGCTAGCTTCACAACTGCCAATGCCTACATTGCTGATATAAGCACACCCGAAAAAAGAGCAGCAAATTTTGGACTGGTAGGTGTCGCTTTTGGAATTGGGTTTATTTTCGGTCCGATAATTGGCGGAATATTAGGAAGTTATGATACACATTATCCTTTTTTGGCAGCAGCTGTTTTGGCATTATTAAATGCTGCCTATGGCTACCTCATATTACCTGAATCATTAAGTAAAGAAAACCGAAGGCCGCTTGACCTTAAAAGGTGCAGCCCCTGGGGCTCACTTATACAGCTTAGTAAATATAAAGCTGTTATTGGTTTGGCTGTTTCATTGTTCTTGATATATTTTGCAGTACAGTCAGTACAAAGCGTATGGACTTTTTATACCATTGGAAAGTTTCATTGGACTCAAAAAATGGTAGGTATTTCTCTTACTGTTGTTGGTATACTGGTTGCAGTAGTGCAGGGAGGCCTCATTAGGATCATCATACCCAAAATAGGAAAAGAACGGAGTATATGGATTGGCCTGTTACTATATGCTATCGGTTTATTTTTATTTGCATTTGCTTCAAAAAGCTGGATGATGTTCGCTTTCCTGGTGCCCTATTGTTTAGGCGGGATAGCCGGCCCCGCACTACAGGGATATATGAGCAATAGTGTACCGCCCAACGAACAAGGCGAACTGCAAGGCGGTTTGACCAGCCTGATGAGTTTAAGCAGCATTTTTGGCCCGCTGGTAATGACCTGGTCGTTTTATTATTTTACACGACCCGGCGCTCCATTCCAATTTCCGGGTGCGCCATTTGCTATAGGTGCTATATTAATGCTTTTAAGTGCTATATTGGCGGTATTATCTTTTAAGAAAAATAAACCTTTGCTTTAAACATCCTATCATTTCAGGTGTTGTGTATGTTCCCGTATGAATATAAAACCAAAAACTAAAACATCAGCCGCGCTCGGTTTTATTTTCGTTACCATCTTTATTGATGTGTTAGGATTGGGCATTATCATCCCGGTGCTTCCTAAACTACTCATGATATTAGGCCATATCAACCCGAATGAAGCTTCTGAATATATTGGATGGCTAACCTTTGTTTATGCCACCATGCAACTCATATTCGCCAGCATAATGGGCAACCTGAGCGATAGGTATGGCCGACGCCCTATTTTATTGATCTCCCTGTTTGGTTTCGGGTTAGATTACCTGGTAATGGCTTTTGCGCCAACCATTGCCTGGCTATTCGTGGGCCGAACCATCGCGGGCATTTGTGGGGCAAGCACATCCACAGCCACCGCCTACATTGCTGATGTAAGTACCGGTAATAAAAGAACTGCCAATTTTGGCCTGGTAGGCGCAGCGTCAGCTATGGGGCTGATATTTGGTATCGCATTAGGTGCTTACCTTTTTGCCATTAATATAAGGCTTCCTTTTATGGCTGCCGGGGCTTTTGCATTTGGCAATGCCCTTTATGGTCTTTTTGTTTTGCCTGAATCGTTAGCGAAGGAACACCGCAGGAAATTTGAATGGAGCCGGGCCAACCCGCTTTTGTCACTATTAAGGATATATAAAAAACAACCGGTCCTGGCAAGCTTATTAGGTGCCACAGCGATAGTTTATATTGCCCAAAAAGCGGTGGAGTATTTGTTATCCACCTTTATTTACGAAAAATTTAACTGGACACCGGCAAGCGTTGGTACTTTAGGGTTATTCGTTGGCTTAGTTTTATTTGCAATCCAGGGTGGGTTGATACGTTATACGACGCCGAAATTCGGTCAGCGGAAAAACATTATCGCAGGTATAATATTCTATGCTGTTGGTTTATTGCTCATCGCTTTTGCAGGCAAAGGCTGGATGCTTTACCTGTGCATGATACCTTATTGCCTTGGCGGATTATCCGGCCCGGCTATGCAGGGGCTGGCAACAGACCAGGTAGCCAAAAATGAACAGGGCGAATTGCAGGGTGCATTTGCCATTCTGAATAGTATCAGCCTTATTATAGGGCCACTTTTGTTTAGCTACGTATTTTTCTTCTTCACCAAAAAAGGATCAAGTGTTTATTTTGCGGGTGCACCCTATCTTTTAGGGGCCGCGCTAATGCTGATTAGTATTTTATTGGTGATCCGAAGCTTTAAAAAGCATGTTAGTCCAGTCCACTCACACCCCCCCGAAATAACAAATTTCATCATATCTGCGGCGCTCTTGTCTATAGGTTTTACCTTATCGGCAGGAATGATCACCACCTGCCCTGCAAACGAGTATGACCATGGAAAATAGACGGCCACATCGCCCGGCAAACCAATCTTTTGCAAGTCCTTCTGTACCAGGAACCCGATCTTTTTCAATCCGAATTCGTTTATTTCCACTAACACCGGCTCGTTGAATTTTTTCTCTTCACCAACAAAGGCTTCTGTGAGGTCTTTGATGGACGAATAAAGAAATTTAAACAGTGGTAAGCGGTTTATCCACCTGTTAAACCAGCGCCTGATGGGCTGCGTCACCACGTTTGTTACCAATATACCTGCTACCAGGATAATAACCACCACATTCAATATCCCCAAACCGGGTATATAAATGGGTTTCCCTTTGCCGTCGGTCCAAAAAACATGACTTAAATTGAGGGCATTATCCAATGTTGAAACCGCCCAATAGATCAAGAAAATCGCGGCGCCAATGGGCACAACCACTATTAATCCCTTGATAAAATAGTTAAGTAAAGCTCCGAATATCTTCTTCATATTACTGGTTACCCCTTAGTGACCTAATCTTATAAAATAAACATGATGTCATTTCGAACGAGGTACGAGGAGAAATCTTATAAAAGATGCAAAGCGGGCTATGCAAGGCGTTTAAGATTTCTCTCTATCGCTCGAAATGACATTTAAGAATTATTATTGCTACTCATAAAAGTACACTCTTTTTACCCTTTGTGAAATATTAGTCAATATTTCATAGGGAATGGTGCCGATTTGTTTGGCAAGTTCTTCTATTCCCTGTTCCTCGTTGAATACGATCACCTCATCCCCTTCCCTTACATCAATATTGCTTACATCCAGTGTGCACATATCCATGGATATATTGCCTACCGTGGGTACCAAATTACCCCTCACCAGCATCTTGCCTACCCCATTACCAAAAGCGCGCAGGTAGCCATCGGCATAGCCTATACGCACGGTGGCTATTTTTCCGTCGGCCGAAAGTTTACCGTTGCGGTTATAGCCTATCGTGTCGGTTTTAGGCACTTTTTTAACCTGCGACACACTTGTTTTTAACGTAGCGATGGGCTGCAACGCCCCACTATTAGCAGGTATGGCGGCATCGATACCATACAACCCGATCCCCAGCCTCACCATATCATATTGTGCCGATGGAAAGCGTGTGATACCCGACGTATTGGCGATATGCTTGATCACCTTATAACCCAGCGCCTCTTCAATTTGCGTGTAGGCGTGTTTAAAACTCTTTATTTGTTTTTTAGTAAATTCATCATGCTCTTTTGCATCGCTCGCCACCAAATGGGAGAAAACTGATTTCACTTTAATATACCGGTTCACCTCCAGCAGGTCGCACAGGGTTTCTATTTCAAAATCCTCAAAGCCCAGGCGGTGCATACCGGTATCTATTTTCAGGTGTACGGGATAGCTACTTAAACTATTCGTTTGGGCGTATTTAACAAACTCATCCAATAAATTAAAGCTGAATATTTCCGGCTCCAGGTTATACTCTATCAGTTTATCAAAGGCCGATACCTCGGGGTTAAGCACCATTACCGGCAGATCGATCCCTGAATTTCGCAAGGCCACACCCTCATCAATATAGGCCACTGCCAAATAATCAACCTTGTTGTATTGAAGGATATTGGCCACTTCAAACGTCCCGCTGCCATAACTGAAAGCCTTCACCATAGCCATGATTTTTACACCCGGCTTCAGCTTTGATTTATAAAAGTTGAGGTTATTCAGCAACGCATTCAGACTGATTTCCATCACCGTTTCATGTGCTTTCAGCGTCAATGCCTGGCTAATGCGCTCGAACTCAAAGCTGCGCGAGCCTTTGATCAGGATGGTTTCGTGGTCGAAGTTGAGCGTGTTCATTTGCAGCAGCAGTGCCTGGGTATCTTCAAAAAAATGTTTTTGGGGAGAATTGAAATAGTCCTGCCTCGCCATCAGGGCCTCGCCCACCCCTATAAACTTATCTATTTTTTTCAGGCTGATCATATTGGCAACCTGCCGGTACAAAACATCCTGCTGTAAACCCGACTGGAAGATATCCGACAGGATCAAGGTACGCACCGGGTGCTGGTTTTGCTGGTTCAGGAAATTAAGCGCGATCTCCAGCGACTGTACATCCGAGTTGTACGAATCATCTATCACCGAGCAATCATTGATGCCATTTTTAAGCTCCAGCCGCATACTTACCGGGCTCAGGCGCTCTATCCGCTTATCGGCCTCTTCAGGACTGTAATCCAACGCCAGCATCGTGGCCCAGCAAACAATAGCATTCTCAACAGACGCTTCATCCATAAAAGGGATCAAACATTCTATTTCCATGCCCTTGTATTTCGCCCGCAAATAGTAATTGCGTGAGATCACCGTTTCGGCAAACACATACAGATCGGCCTGGTTAAAGTTCCGGCTCCAGCTAAAGCAATTTTTAACAGGAATATCTTTTTTATAGTCGATCAGCTGATCGTAATTATGGATTAGTAGCTTGCAATGGGTAAACAGCTTTAGCTTTTCGCGCACCTTTTGTTCCCGGTCTTTAAACCCCTCATCATGTGCCGAGCCGATATGGGTGAGCACACCAATGGTCGGCTTGATCATAGGCTCCAGTTTCTCCATTTCGGCGGTGGTAGAGATACCCGCCTCAAAAATGCCCAGGTTATCTTTATCGCTGATCTGCCACACCGAAAGCGGTACGCCTATCTGCGAATTATAACTTTTAGGATTGCGTACGATATGCTTATCCACGCTCAACAACTGGTACAGCCACTCTTTTACAATGGTTTTTCCGTTGCTGCCCGTGATGCCTATTACATCCAGTTTATAACGGCTGCGGTGATAAGCGGCCAGTTTTTGCAGCGCGCCCTGCACATCATCCACCAGCAGAAAATTGGCCTCGGGCATTTTTATTTCCGTTTGCTGCTTCACCACAAAGTTGCGTACCCCGGCTGCATAAGCTTCGGCAATGAATTCGTGCCCGTTGCGCCTGCCGCTTAGCGCGAAGAACAGGCCCTCCGAAGCATTGCTGATGCGCCGGCTATCGGTAAGCAAAGTACTAATGGTGCTTTCGCTAATGAGGGTTCCGGCTGCGCCGATAATACGTTGGATGTCTTTAATAGGGTAATGGTTGCTAAGCATGTTACGAATTTGCTTATATTTCTGCCAATAGAAGAATTTTTAACCAATTTTGGTTTTAATGGCTGAGCAAAAAACAATTAAAATTACGGACGAAAAGATCGCACTGAGCAAAGCGGAGCATTATTGCGCCTACCAGGATCGCTCGCAGCAGGAAGTGCGTGATAAACTGTACGAATGGGGCCTGCATCAAAACGCGGTTGAAAACCTGATCGTGCAGTTGATCGGTGGTAATTTTTTGAATGAGGAACGCTTTGCCAATGCCTATGCCCGCGGCAAATTTAACCAGAAAGGTTGGGGGAAAAATAAGATCAAACAGGGTCTTAAATTCAAAAAGGTATCAGACGCGCTGATCAAAAAAGCCCTGAACAGTATCAACGGGGATGATTATTTGCTGATGCTTGGTAAAGTAATACAGAAAAAGGCGGCACTCCTTACGGAGAAAGACCCCTACAAACGAAAATACAAGCTGCACCAATATGCTTTAAGCCGCGGATATGAAAACGACCTTATTACGGATGTTTTGAAGGAGTTGGTTAATAATCAAGTCAACGCAAAAAATTAACTTTGACTAACTACAAATAAAAATCATGAGCAAAATTATCTTTGACAGCGGGATATCACTTGATGGCTTTTTCGCAGGCGATAACAGGAGTCCCGACAACCCAATGGGCGGCGTTTCGCCAAAAATTCACCTTTGGATGTTTAAGCAAAAAGCCTTTTGGAAGCACATCAACATGGAAGGCGGTGAAGAATACGGTGCAGACAGTAAAATAATTGATGATGTTTTTGCACGAACAGGTGCTTACATTATGGGAAAACGGATGTTTGAAGAAGGCGAAGTGCATTGGGCAGAAGACCTGTACAAAGCCGATGTTTATGTGCTGACACACGAAAAACGCGAGCCCTGGGTTCAAAAAGGCACAACAACTTTTTATTTCATCAATGACGGGATAGAAAGTGCCTTAGAAAAAGCAAAACAATCAGCCAAAGGGAAGGACATAAGGATACAAGGTGGTGCGGATACTATCCAACAATATCTCAATGCAGGATTGGTGGACGAATTTTTCATTCACATTACACCTGTATTTTTAGGAAGCGGTATACGGCTATTTGACGGCATGGACAAAGACAAATATGATATTGAAATCGCTGAAGTAATACCATCAGACTTGACAACACACCTGAGATACAAGTTGACGAAGAAATAGTTGTTATCAAAGTGTTCTCGCCACACCACAAAACAACAAAGCCCGGTATTTTCATACCAGGCTTTTGTACTCAGAGCGGGAATCGAACCCGCACTCCTTTAACGGGAACAGGATTTTAAGTCCTGCGTGTCTACCAGTTCCACCATCTGAGCAGGTGATTACCTTCTAACAATAAATCCCTTCTTGTGGAAGGGATTTAGAGCGAAAGACGAGATTCGAACTCGCGACCCCGACCTTGGCAAGGTCGTGCTCTACCAACTGAGCTACTTTCGCATTCACAAACTACTTTCTCGTTTGCGGAGTGCAAATATAGACAGAAATGCATATTCTGCAAACGATAAATATAAAATTTTTAAATTTTAAGGTTAAGTAGTTGATTTAGTTAGATTAAATTGAATCGTTTTTACCTTAGTCGTTGGCTTGCTGACGTAACCTGTTTAATAAGCCATCAAACCGCACCCAGTAAACAGCGCAATCCTTTTCACTTTCGCCCCGGGTATAAAACAAGTACTTGCCATCGGGCGACACATATTGGCCATACCGGTGTGCCAGGCCATCGTTGATCAATGGGCCCAAACTTTTGGGGGTTGTCCAGGTTTTATCTTCCTTGCGGAAACTTATATAAAGTTCGCATTCAAAATGGCTGGTTTCCTTTGTACTGATGATCATGTAGGATTCATCCGTAGCAATAAAAAAATCGCCGTTAAAACCCTCTGAATTCAGTGGCGTCCCCAGGTCTTGAATGCTCGTGTCGGCATCTGAAGCGGGCATCAGGCTAAATCTCATGGCATTTAAATCAGGCGTTCCCCAGGTACCGTTGCTTGCCGCATATTTGTTGCCGCTCGTTGTAGCCATAAAATCATAGATCACATAATTTCTTTCGATATAGGCTACCGGGTCGCTCCAGCCTGTTTTGGTTCTCTGTGATCTGTAAACCGTGCCTGCCGACTGGCCGTTGGCGAAGTATAAATTCTGACCGTCGGGAGAAAAAGAGGTCTGTCCCATGTGTTCATTTATGATCACCGGGCCCACCCATTTGTTCCCATCATACTTAAAACATTTTACTTTAAGGTCGTTAGAGTTCTTCCAGCTCTTGTTAGTACAATAATAAATTTCTTTGCCATCGGGCGAAATAGCCGTCCTGTTGGCCGTAAACTCTCCTTCACCTGCTAACAAACCGGGTGCAAATATCCTGGGGGTATCTGCCGGCAAGGGTTGCCCCAGGTAGGCATCATGACTATTCCAGAAACTGGTTTGTGCTGTTGAGCTTTGCCCAAAAATTAGTAATGTAACCAGGAGTAAGAAATATGTTTTGTTCATATCATTAAAAATTGGCAGGGGCGGTTTAAACTCAATATTTCAATAAAAGTATAGTAATTGTTAAATAAATAAATCACCCCAAATGGGGGGTTTATTTTATCACCTGTTTCACCTGCACCGGGTGATACATGGTAAGGCATTGCCCCATAGGGGCTACCTGTTTGTAGAAAAAAAAATCCCCTCACCTTTTGCCCCTTAGGGGCTACCCTTTCTACACCTTACCTAATGGTTAATGGGTAACCGTTCAGCAATGAACGCCACTGGCTATGGCAACCACCACAAAAGTTATGTAAAAAGTAATAACAAAACTAACCCCGAAAACAAGGATGCTCCAAAACGTGGCGCTAAACTTGCCCGATTTCAGTAGCCTCTTGTACAATAACCTTGCACCGATAAAGGATATGATAAACGGTAAAATGAATACAAGTACGATAAAGGGACTCATGCAGCTACAGGAGTAGGATTTAAGTATATCTTTCAGCCAAGATAATGATTTATCGGTAAATGTGTATCGCACTACCGCCTGGATACATCCCGCTGCAATATCCATTTGTCTCGTTCCCAATTTATTTCCAAATTTGCGGCCATGACGGAGCTAAACGAATATGAGTGCGAATTGCTTGATGCAGTGCTGGAAGCCTTTGGCATCCCGGATAGCCTGACCAGGCTGCAACTGCTCGAACTTTTTGACCAGGACGAAGCCACGGCCTTTGCCATGGTGCAGATACTGCTTAGGGAAGAACTGATAGCCGAGTATGGCAAACATGGCGACTACGAGCTGCCCGAACGGTTGATATTAAAACCCAAAGGCGAAAAATTCCTGCGGAATGGCGGCTTTACCAAACGCCATAAGCTGGAAAAAGAAAAACCGGTTGAGGTAGGCGGCACACTGGCCAAACTGCAACAGCAGAATATGCGGCTGCAAAATTTAAAGCTCTCGGCCGAGTCGCAGGTGAGCGGTTTGCAGAAAACTATCAGCAAGCTTCAAACCATTCAATATCTGTGGTGGGTGCTCATTGTGGTGGCCTTCATCATCGGTTTTTGGCTGGGGCATCTGCATAAAAAATAAAGTATTTAAGCATTAAGATAAAGCATGGGGATGTGCGATTCCTTCCCTGTGGCTTAATTTTATACACAAAATTATTAACTCTATCTTCATTTGTCATTCCGAACGAGGAACGAGGAGGAATCTTGTACGAGCGAAAAGCGGACTATGTAGGCGGATCACATGACGTTTAAGATTTCTCTCTGTCGTTCGAAATGACAATGTTTTAGATAATAAATTTTCAAACACGCTGTACTATTTGATGCCGTAATGGTCGTTCATCAGCTTTACAAACAGCGAACCGGGCAGTACCGCCTTCAATGTCGGTACGATTGTTTGGCCTATTGCGCCTACCAAATAGCTATGCGCCGGGCTGGACTTACCCACGATCTTAACAATCTGCGCAGCCAGTTTAGCCGGGCTTGCACCAATGCTTTCATCTTTTTCCATAGCTGCTACTGCGGCTTCAAATTCTGCTTTCAGTTTGTCGTTATTCAGAGTGAAGGGCATCTTCTCGCGGTTAGCGGTAAAATCGGTCTTAAAATCGCCCGGGTTAACCACCGATACTTTAACACCTGTATTTTGAAGCTCCATCCGCAAGCTTTCGGAATATCCTTCTACAGCAAATTTAGATGCGCTGTATAAACCCTGGTATGGCAAACCAAACAGCCCGGCCAGCGAGCTGATGTTGATGATCAGTCCGCTCTTGCGCTCTATCATCAGCGGCAACACGGCGCTGCTTACACGTACCACGCCAAAAAAGTTAACCTCAAATTGCTTCTTGGCCATGTCAACCGGCATATTGTAGAGCGGGCCCGTAATGCCGTTACCGGCGTTGTTCACCAGTACATCAATATGGCCCTCGGCTTTAATGATCGTTGCAATGGCGGTTTTTACAGATTCGTCATCCGTAACCTCCATTTGAAGCGGCTTAAACGACACATCCTTTAAACGTTTGGGATCGCGCGTTGACCCGTAAACCGTATGCCCGGCGGCTGAAAGTGCGGTGGCAGTAGCCAGTCCCAAACCGGACGATGCCCCGGTTACCAGTATTATCTTCTTCATTTTTTAAAATTGATTATTGGGTTGAAGATGCTGATTTTTTGCGAAAAAATAATAGTCAAAAAAGAATTTGATTTGCTTTCATTTTTTCAACTGCTGATATTTGTGATGCCCGCTCATCATTAAACGTAAAGCCATGTCAAAGCTTAACTTCATTTCGCCATTTTTTATCGTTTCAAACATCAAAGATTCGGTGGCTTATTATGTAGATAAACTGGGCTTTGAGATATGGTACATGGGCCCCGAAGGCGATCCCTATTGGGCCATGGTGGGCCGCGGCCCTGTTTCCATTATGCTAAAGGCAATTACTGACGATGTAAAACCCATCCCCAACCCTACCCGGCACGAATGGGCGGGTTGGGATGCCTTTGTTTCTACTGAAGACCCCGACGCCTTATTTGAGGAATACCGTGCATCGGGTGCAACATTTCACCAATCTATCGGTGATAACAGCGATGGCCTGCGTGGTTTTGAAGTAACAGATGCCGATGGCTATGTTTTGTTTTTTGGGCGACCTAAAGCATAATTTATGAATACAACTTATCCGAAGATCAAAAGCATGAGCCCGCTGTTTGTGGTGGCCGACCTGGAAGCCTCAGTTGGTTTCTATATCAGTGAGCTGGGTTTTAAAATCTATTTTGTTTACGAGGACTTTTATGCCGCTATCATCCGGGATGGTTTTACACTTCATCTTAAATCGGGCACTCCCAATAACGAAGAAAGATTAAACAGGCGCGAAAATGAGGACCTCGACATCGTTTTTACTGTGGAAAATATTGAGGAGCTTTTTGAAGCAGTCAAAAGCCGGTCGGCAATTATTGTTCAGCCATTGAGGGAAATGCCCTATGGCCGTGAATTTTATATTGCCGATCCGGATGGTTATATATTGGGATTTGTAGGAGAAAAATAAGTGCTGTTATTTCATCACATTGAACATCCAGCGAACGCCAAAACGGTCTTTGCAAGTACCCCAATACCCCCAAAATTCATCATGCGGAGGTACTGCATCTGTTGCGCCTACGGATAGCCCCTTGTATAGTTCATCAGCTTCTTCTTTGGTGTCAGGATTCAGGCTAATAGTTACGTTATTTCCTTCAACCAGTTTCTGCCCCATACTTTCCAGCATATCGGTGCCCATAATTTGTGTACCGCCCAGTATAGGCAAAGCCACGTGCATTACTTTAGTTTTATCACTATCGGATAGTGCCGGTGCCCCCGGGTGAGGCGGCATATCACCCATCCGCATTAATGGAGTGGAAAATTCTGTACCGAAAACTTTTTTGTATTGGTTAAATGCTTCTTCGGTATTGCCGTTGAAGTTGAGGTAAATTGCTACGCTTGCCATGATTATTTTGTTTTTTTAGGTTGACCAAATTTATCAAAATTACTCATCTAACAGCCCCTTACCACCCAAAATTTTTGGTATGTATTTTTCAACCCTTGCCTCGCGGGTTTTGGATTGCTTAGGCTGAGAAAAATGAAGGATATATGCTTTTTGGCGGCCCGGTGTCAAGGCGTTAAAAGCGGTTTTCAAAGCAGTCATCGCGTCCCATTTACTTTGAAGCTCTGCCGGAACGGGGTAGTCTGAAGTCTTTTTGAGAACCACCTTTAAGCCTGCTCTTTCCACTTCCATGGCCTCAAAAATATAAGCTTTCAGGATGGGCTCCATTTCGGCTATTTGCCGTACTGAGGTAAATTTGGCCCATCTCCCCGCCTGCGTATGCTCGCCGGGCCTGAGCAGGATACCTTCTGCATCGTTTAGCAGGGCCCCTTTGAAAAAACTAAGCGCGCAGGATTCTTTCAGTTCGCCTATGATCACTACGTTGCTTTTGTGCAAGGTATAGCAGGGCTGCCCCCATTTCAGTTATTCGGTGAGGCCGCAATCCAGGCAGATCGCTCTCAACCGTTCCATTTCTTCCTGCCAATTTTTGGCATTACTAAAAAATGCATTAACGTCAGGGTTCATGCGATAAATTTATTCTATCATAAAAAATGCAGGGTCTTTTGGTGCTAAAACTCCTTCCCTGCTATGTGGGTAAGAATTTCATAATCCAGGGGCTTTGATATGAAACCTTCAACGTTTATATTGGCTTCTGCTCTATTTTTATCAAGCCGGTCAATAGAAGAAGAAAACATATAAATATTGAACTGCTGTTTTATATCTCCGCTAAATTTTTCAAATTCTTCCAGGAACTCCCAGCCGTTCATTCTTGGCATATTGATGTCAAGGAAGAGTACCGTATGCCCTAAATTTTTAGCGTATTCTCTTTCTATAAATTCAAGCGCTTCCATCGGTTTGGTAAACGATTTGATATCAACCTCGCCCAGGGCATCTTCCATAATCATTTTGGAAACCTCATGGCAAAGGTTATCATCATCTACAATAATGTATTTTAGCCCTGCGCTCATACTTGAAATTCGACAAGGATTAGGTATTCCTGCATATCAATTATTCTTATTGGGAATAAAAGTAGCAAGTAATTTGGTGAGTAAATAATATTATCGATTTAAAATTAAGCGTATATCCTTTTTGTTACGTCTGGTATCGCATTAATTTTCTTGTATATTTATATTATGGCACTCGGGACTAAATTTTTACATTCTCTTTTCGAGGTAGCGCACGTTGAATTTCAAACTTATGACCTCGTCAGTCAAAAAGTAGTATTTTCAAGTGGGTTAGCACACCAGCTGCTGGGCTATTCGGAGGATGAATATGTTAAATTAAGCAGCGATTTCTATAAAAGCATTGTCCATCCGGATGATTTCCAAACACTAAAAGAAGGTATTCAAAAAGTTATTCAGTCAAGAAAAGGCGAGATCATCGAAATGACTGTGCGCCTGCGCAGAAGTGACGGTATATATATATGGGTCAATTCGCGTCAAATGATTCTTGAAAGGAGTAAGACTGGGTGTAACTGTAAAATTATAAGGGAAGTTGAAGATGTTACCAGGCTGATAGAGATCCAGAATGAACTTGAAGAAAAAATCAGGCAACTAAAGATCGTTTCTTTTAAAAACTCTCATTTATTGAGGAGTCCTGTTGCAAGTATTATCGGCCTGGTCGACCTTATCGACCAACAAGGAATTACGAGCGAACACAATATGCAAATATTTAATTTTCTAAAACAAGCCATTGTAAAATTAGACGATGTGATCCATGAGATCAATGATGCCGCGCGGGTAGAAAGATAGAAATTCATCTTAATTGATCTCCGTGCAGGCTTCTCAAACAAGAGCTTGTGATTCTCAATTAATCGTCATCCCACCCTTTGCCGCTCAGAATTTTAGGTATATATTTTTCAACCCTATCCTGCCGGGTTTTAGATAGTTTGGGCTGAGAAAAATGAAACAGGTATCCCCTTTGCCGCCCCGGGGTTAATGCCTCAAAAGCAGTTTTCAGCTCGGGGATGTGATCCAGTTTATATTGAAATTCTTCGGGAACTTTGTATTCGGATGTTTTTTTAAGCTCCACTTTTAAACCAGCCTTTTCCACTTCAATAGCCTGGTGGATATAGGCTTTGAGGGTGGCTTCCAGTTCCACTATTTCCAGCAGGTTGGTGAACCGGATCTGCCGTGCCGATTGCACATTCTCTGTTTGCTGTATCAGGATGCCATTTGGATCGTTTAACAGCGCACCTTTAAAAACCAGAAGTGCACAGTATTCTTTAAACCCATGTATTAAAACGACGTTACCTTTCTTGTACGTATAACAAGGCTGGCCCCACTTCAACTCTTCGGCAAGGCCGCAGCTGAGACAAATTGTTCTCAATTTCTCATATTCTTGCTGCCAATGTGAGGCTTTATCAAAAAACCAATCGACTTTAGGGTTTGTGCTGTTCATTTATTTCTGAAATAAAGTTATGAAATGCTTGTCAATTAACCGAAACGATCTTCCTATTCACCGGCCTCAAATACCACGATAACACAGTAAAAATAGCCAGTACAGCCGGGGCAATTATTTGCGGATGCATATCATTACTGGCAATATGCGATATCACGGCGCCGGTCATGGTAAAAAACAGACCCGCATAGGCCCACTCTTTCAACAATTTAAATCCCGGCATCAATATCGCAATTATGCCCAACATTTTCCAAACACCGATAAGCGATATAAAGTAAATAGGATATCCCAGGGGTTTAAAACCATCTATGGTCTGTTTCAGCTGCAGCGTTTGTGCAAGGCCACCCGTAAAAATACAAAAGGATAATAACACCGTAATTATCCAATACCAAATGAGCTTTCTCTTTTCCATTTTCTTGCTATTTTAACCCGTCTGCGTTAGGCAAGTTTGCTTACAATTTCCTCTAACTGGTTATGAGCCCAGTTTAGCCCCTGGGCAAAAGGCAATTTCAGCACCTGGTCGCGCTGTTCCACAGATTCATAGATGGTGTGCGTGGTGAGCTTGCTGGTATCATCAGTCAACTTTTCAAATTGTGTTACCTCTAACTGCACGCCAAAAGGCACATTCGCCATTTCAAATGTGCGGGTGATCTTTTGGTTCGTCACAAAATCATGAATAACCCCGCTGGCTGCAAAAACCACGTTTCCCTTTTCATCCTTCTTTTCAAGCTGGTAACTGCCGTGCTTTTTACCTTCAAATTTCAGCACTTTGCTCCCCATCCATTGCTCAATCAATTCGGGCTCTGCGCAAGCCCTGAAAAGCAGTTCCACCGGCAAATCAAATTCGCGGGTGATCACTAAATCATGTTTGCCTTCTTCGGCATTGACTTTTGTTTTTAGTTCCATGATAATTTATTTTTTGGTTTTGTATTGTTGCATGATCTCTTCAAGTTTATTAAACCGCTCATCCCACATCTGGCGGAATGGCTCTATAAAGTCGGCTACCTGTTTCATATTTTTTGCGTTGATATAATAGTAAATTTCCCTGCCGTTTTGTTTTTGCTCAAGCAATTCGCACTCGGTGAGTATTTGCAGGTGTTTGGAAACGGTGGGTCTTGCAGTATCAAAGTTCGATGCTATTGCACCTGCTGTCATGGTCTGTGTAGCAACCAGCAGCAATATGGCCCTTCGTGTCGGGTCGGCTATGGCCTGGAATACATCTCGTCTTAAATTCATTGTGTAGCTATTTGACTACAAATATATATGTAGTTATTTAACTACGCAAATTTTTTTGAAAATTTTTCCAGGATTGTTCTGCATCATTAGTTATTAGTCTGAGCTGCAATTTTGTCTTTCCCTTTAACTTACTGTTATCCGGATAATTAAACGTACCTTGCCGACTTAACTAATATTATAAATAATACAATGGCAACAGGAACAGTAAAATTTTTTAATGAATCAAAAGGCTTCGGCTTTATTACACCTACCAATGGCGGTAAAGAAGTGTTTGTACACGTTACAGGACTGATCGATCAGATCCGCGAAAATGATGAAGTTACTTTCGAAGTAGAAGAAGGCAAAAAAGGCCCAAGCGCCGTTAAAGTTAAAATAGCATAAGTATTGGCCAGATCAACAGAAACATTCAGTAAAAAGGAAAAAGAGAAGGCCCGCCTCAAAAAGTCGAAAGACAAAAAGGAAAAGGCCGAAGAACGGAAAGCTAATTCAGGCAAGGGCAAGAGTCTGGAGGATATGATGGCTTATATTGATGAGCACGGAAATATTACTTCAACTCCACCCGATCCCTCCAGGAGGATCAAGATCAATGTAGAAGATATCCAGATTGGCGTTGCCAAACAGGAGGACATTCCGCATGACACGGTGAGGAACGGCGTAGTAAGCTTTTTTAATGAAGCAAAAGGCTACGGTTTTATCAGGGATTTGCAAACAGAGGAAAGCATTTTTGTACATATTAACGCGCTGACTGAACCGTTAAAGGAAAATAACTTGGTCACTTTTGAAACTGAAATGGGGCAAAAAGGGCTATCAGCAATTAAAGTAAAAAAGAAATAATTATGATAGCCAAAACAACAGCGTCAGCAGTTCAAAAGGAAAATTTCAAGGCAAAGTTTGCAGAAATTATAAAAAACAATACCAGTTTAAAAGATCAGTATTCCATCCAGTTTTTTGAAACCGCCCAAAAAAGTAATTACAGTTTTTCTGGTCGCGATGGAAAATCTTTAAATGTTTTATCAAGCCTTACGTTAGAAGAAACTGAAAAGTATAAAGTTTTGAAAAGCTCCTGGCAAAATTAATTTGACACGACGGGTGGTAAAGTAATTTTTAAAGAGTAAGAATTACTTTACCCAACCGTTGCTTTGATCAGCAAAAACACTCCGATACCGAAAAGGGCGAAGTAAACATATTTAAAGAAAGTTTCGGTATGCAGGCGATGATTGATCATCCTGCCTATAAAAACTGCTGGCAGCAATACTGGCAAGCTCCATAGATAATAGTGCATCACAGCCGGGACAAGCAAGCCGGCGAACCAATAACTAATCATACCAACAATACTCGCAATCAGGAAATATCCCTGTAAAGTTGCCCTGAAGTGCTGTGCTGACCAACGCCGTTTTGCACCATAAATAACGAGTGGCGGGCCATTCAATCCATACGCGCCTCCAAGTATCCCCGCAAGCAAACCGCAACCGAAAAGCCACGCAAACTTGTCCGTTTTTAACTCTTTAAGTTGTTTACCCATTAGCAAATAAACGGAGAATATAACGATGATGACTCCCAGCAAAGCTTTTACTATTCGTTCATCAAAACTAACCAATACAACGAGTCCTATTGGAATGCCTATAAGGGTGTATAATATCAACCCTCCCGCACTGCGAAAGTGGATCTTTTTCCAGTCCTGGACAACAATAACCCCGGCTACTGTTATCGACATCAGTACCGAAAGCGGCACTGCTTCATTAAGCGGGATCCATAAAACCAGCAGTGGCACCGCAACAAGCGATTCTCCAAATCCGAAAGCGGACCTGAAAAGCGTAGCGATAAAAATAACGAGTAAAATGTGTACGGTAATTGTATTTATTAGCATCTGATCTTCATAGTGCGATGCTTAAATATAGTCAATTTAAAGCTTTTATTTGAATATATTAAGTATGATTGATAATGCCCTGGCGAATAAGCCTACGCCCGTCAATGCTGCTGCAGCAATAGCCCATAAGGTATTTTTGGAACGATCCAGGTTGATTTAGGCGGCAGTATCTCTCCGGCATCCGCTACGGCTATTAATTCTTCAACGGTTAGCGGGCATATCGTAAAGGCAACGGCCTCTGGATGCGCATCGATGATCACCTGCATTTCCTCCATCGCTTTTTCGCCCCCGGCACATTTTAAACGCGGATCAGTTTTAGGGTCGGCAATACCGAAAATGGGCGCCAATACCTGCTCCTGTAGGATAGCTGCATCCAGGTTGGCAGCTGCTCCTTTGTTGATGTAGGTATGCGGTTTGGCGATCAACTGATACCATTTCCCGCTGAAATAAAGCCCCAGCACGTGTATCGCCCGTGGCTGTACCGGCTGTTTGGACGGATGAATATCAAAATGTTTACCCAACTCCATAAACAATTTATTTTTTTCTATAGGGGCTGAGGGTACCACCACCCTGTCGTATTCCTCAATGCGCAGCTGGTCGGTTGCCATGTATAGCGAGGTTATCATGTCGAAAGCAGGCAACCCGTTTGCCCGCTGTTCCTCAGCCAGCAAGGCCGAAGATTCAATACGATGGTGCCCATCCGCCAGGTAAACCGTTGGGATATTCGCAAAAGCTTCAATCAGTTGTTGTTGCACCTCCGGGTCTTCTATCTTCCACAAGCGGTGCAAACCATGTTCGTTGCCTAAGGCTGTTTTCTTGTTTTTTGTTCTCGTCTCTGCTATAATACGGTTAACGGTGATATCCGGCGGGTAAGCCAGCAAAATCGGGCTGCCCTCCAGCCGGGTATTCTGGCGGTAATTTTTTATACGGCGTATGCTGTCGGCAAAAGTGAGCTCATGTATCCTGATGCCGCCTTTTTTATAATCATCCAGCGAGGTAAGCGCCCACATACCCGTTTGGCGGTAGGTTTTATAGATCACCTCATACACATAAATGCCCGGTGTCTGTTCGCACCACAACTGGTTTTTTTCAAGCAGGGTTTTCAGCGTGTCCTTAATATCCTGGTAAGCGTTGGCCTGCCCTTCGGGGGTTTCGGGTCTTTGCCGCGCTCCTATCTCCAATAATATCTTTAGTGGCGCTAAAGAGCCTTCCGCGGTATAATCGCCCGACACAGATTCCACCTGCGGGGAAGTGAACACTAACTGGTCGGCATAAAAGGGGTTCGGACGTATCGCTTTGAAAGGTTGAATGTGCGCCATATCGCAAATTTAGAACCTTTTCCGAGGATTCAAGGTTATTGGCAAATTAGAATTAATTTACTCATGTGATTACACAAAGACCGGTATCAACCTATTCCATTTTTGATGAATAATGCCTGTTTCGTTAGCGATCAAAAATAACCCACTGATACACAGTTACTGACAAACTAGTGTCAGTACTTTATTAAACCCTTTGGCGTAAATTTGAATATACCTGGTTCTGCTATCGCAAACAGTCCTGTTTGCGGTTTTACCATACAAAAATTCCATGCCGTATACCATATAAAGTGTATCGGTATTCCATCATATAATTGATTATTTGCGACAAATGATCTGCAGTGTTCTTTGACATATTGGGGGTTTTTAAGCCCGCCGGGCAGAATCGGTTATTATGCTTTTAACTACTTGGTGTTAAGCCCATTAAATGCGTAAAAACCGCATTCAAAATGGGTGTTTTCACGCTGTTTTTTTAGGGCAATTGCATATAGCTTTACTATGTATTTTATCGCAATCTTAATTAAGTCCAGTTTATAAAATCCTAAATAACAAATTTATGGAATACGATAATTTAGATCCTCTGTACAAGATACTCTGTTTGGCATTAATATTTTTAGTGCCCTTAGCCCCGGCCTTCGGTCTGTACAAAATCGCCCCGGCCGACAAATTCCTGGCCAAGGGCGATTTCAGCGGGTTCAAAATAAATGCAACTGGTTCGGCTGCTATATACATCGTTTTGTTTGTCGCCATTTATTCACAAACCAGTGTCATCCTGGCGGGTATTGACTCGTCAAGAGTGTTAAAGAATAAAATAACCAGCCTCGAAAAAGATAAGCCATGGAAAATTGAATACACGTTAAAATTAATGGATCAGGACAGTGTGCATGAGATCGAACAAACCGAGTACGCCAAGTACGTACAGCCTGATTCTATCATCTGTTCTCCCAGGGCTATTCATTTTGACATCGACTCTAAAATAATTACATTTTATATTGATAACAGCCTTTTAACGAGCATGGGCGATACCATAAAAAGTCAGTTATTGTTGCGTAATGGCTATGGAACAACTATCATCCCTATTACCAAAAAATTGGAAAATACCCAGGACCGCCTTATTAAGATCAATGGGGTTTTTTATAAAGCGCAATCGAAAGCAAATCAAATAAACGACATAAATAATCACAGGGTGGCTGTTTTAAATAAAACCAACAGCAATGTTACGCCGCCGGTAGTTACAAGTATCCCGCAGTAAAAGCCTTAAACCTTTTTAAAATGAAACACTTAGTCGTAGCTATTATTATCGCGCTGACATTGAATATTGGCAACGCGCATGCCACCAATATCCGTGGTCAGATCGTCCGTTATGTAAACGGCAGGTATTATCCATTGCCAAATGTGAGGGTAGATTTTATGGCCTGGAACGGACAGGCGTGGGTGCTTAGCGCCTATGCCATTACGGGTGCCGACGGCTTTTATTATTTTATAAATTTCTCGCCGGGCATAACCTTTTGCGTTGCAGTTTTAGGGCGTTTTTATCCGCTTCAGCCATTAATTACTCAAAACCTGGCACCTCAGCTTTACCAGGATGTACCGGTAATTTCTTCCTGATAAATGTCCACCCAGCCATGGCCCGACAATACGTTTATGCTTTCAACGCCATAGCAACCAAAGGGTCGAGATTTAAAGGAGTATTTGGATTGTGCGGTAATGCGTATCGTCCTTCGACATAAGAAGCATCGTTATAAGCCAGCCAAACTTTCTGCTGCTCATCTTCCCAGGCAATAATTTTGAGGGGTAGGTCAAGCGTGGCTAAAGGGTTTTCTGCCATGATGGGCCCTCCTGCTTTGGGGTTCCCAAACAGGATAAATTCAAGCGGCGGAATGTTCTGCCCTACCTTTTGCACTTCGGCCTGCTGGTCGATCCTCGCGTATATCGTGGCGCCATGCTGCAGCAAAAATGCTTGCAAACGGTCGATGGTTTCTTTTACGGTATATCCGCTGGGGCGGACAATAACACCATTAGGATTCATAAGATTTTAGTTTAATATGGAAAATTCAATACAGATTAGCGTTCATAAAAATAATGAAAAATATGCGGCTAAGAGGCCACCACCTTTTTTGTTTCCCGATAATATTGTGTTTAAAGTCAGCAGGACGGCTTCAAATACCTTCATCCAACCTGTCAACTAATCTTTAATTAACTAACCTCTAATCTCCACCCCCCATTTCCCAAATTTTACCCTACCTTGTACTAACCAATTCACCATGAAAAGAAAAACATTCATCCGGTTAAGCACCACCTTAATGGCTACTCCCTTACTATCTTCATTAAGCGGCTGGGCACAGGCCCCGCGATTAAAAAACTGGGCCGGCAACCTTACCTATAGTACCGATAACGTTCAATACCCCAAATCGGTTGAGGAAGTGCAGCAACTGGTAAAAAAACACGGCAAGCTGAAAGCTTTGGGCACAAGGCACTGTTTCAACACCATTGCCGATAGCAGGGATGACCTTGTTTCGACCAAAGAAATGAACAAGATAGTGTCGCTGGATAAAAAGGCGCATACGGTTACCGTTGAGGGCGGTATTAAATATGGCGAGTTAGCCCCATGGCTGCATCAACAGGGCTTTGCGCTGCATAACCTGGCTTCGCTGCCGCATATATCGGTTGGGGGATCGATCACCACAGCCACACACGGTTCGGGTATTAAAAATGGCAACCTTTCTTCCGCTGTTACCGCTTTGGAAATGGTGATAGCGGATGGCAGCATTATCCACCTCTCAAAAGCCGCCGACCCAGAGAAGCTGAATGCCGCAGTAGTTGGTTTAGGTGCTTTGGGGATCATTACCAAAGTTACGCTGCAGGTTGAGCCAACTTATATGGTGAGTCAGCGTGTTTTTTTAAAGCTTCCCATGGCGCAGGTAAAGCAGCACTTTGAACAGATCATGTCCGCAGGTTACAGTGTCAGCCTGTTTACCGACTGGCAGAGCGACCATATCAGCGAAGTTTGGATAAAAAGCCGCATCGGTAGGGACAAAGAGCAAAACCAGCCGGAGTTTTATGGTGCAAAGGCAGCCACAAAAAACCTTCATCCCATCTTCGATCACCCTGCCGAAAGCTGCACCGAACAAATGGGCGTACCCGGCCCATGGTATGAGCGCCTGCCACATTTTAAAATGGGTTTTACGCCCAGCAGCGGCAGGGAACTGCAGTCAGAATACTTTGTTCCGCTGCATCATGCGGTAGAAGCGATGGAAGCTGTTTCGCGTTTAAGCAAACAGATCGGGCCGCATCTGTTCATTACCGAGATCCGTACCATTGCCGCCGATAACCTTTGGATGAGCCCCTGCCACAACCAAACTTCGGTCACCATACATTTCACCTGGAAACCCGAAACGGAAGCCGTACTAACACTACTGCCGCTGATCGAAAACGCGCTTTCTCCCTTTAACGCCCGCCCGCATTGGGGTAAGGTATTTACCATGGCGCCCAAAGTATTGGCATCGCGGTACGAAAAATTAGCTGATTTCAAAAAACTGGTAGCGGAATATGATCCTCATGGAAAATTCCGCAATGATTTCCTGGAACGGAATATTTATGGGAGAATATAATAACCGGACTATTACAAAAAATGAAAAACTTTAAAATAACCATCATAATCCTTCTGCTGCTTTTAGCCATCTTTGTAAAAGTTAATGCGCAAACCACCGTTTGGAACAATAAACAATGCGCCGTAGTGCTCACCTATGATGACGCCATTGATGTTGATCTCGACAATGTGATCCCTGCGCTGGATTCGTTAAAATTGAAAGGCACTTTCTATCTCATCGGTTCATCGCCGGTGATCAATAAGCGGCTTAATGAGTGGCGACTGGCCGCTAAGCACGGTCACGAACTGGGCAATCATTCCATGTTCCACCCCTGCGATGCCAGCTTGCCGGGGCGGAGTTGGGTACCGCCCGATGTCGACCTGAGTAAATACACGGTTACAAGGGTAGTCAACGAGATCAGGGCCAATAATACCCTGCTCAAAGCCATCGATGGCAAAAATATCCGCACCTTCGCCTACCCCTGCGGCGACCGCACCGTAGGCGGTGTGTATTTTTACGATCAGCTTAAAAACGAATTCGCCGGGGCACGTGGCGTAAACGAAGGCATGCAAACCGCAGCTGGTGTAAAATTAAACAACATTGACTGTTATCCCATCAACGGGCAATCGGCTGAGTATATGATCAACCTGGTAAAAAAAGCTCAGGAAACACATACGCTGTTGGTATTCCTGTTCCACGGTGTTGGCGGCGGCCATAACATCAATGTGGGTTTAAAGGAGCATAGCCAGTTGCTGCATTATCTGAAGGCCCATGAAAAGGACATCTGGATCGCGCCAATGGTTGACGTAGCAGAGAAGATAAAAGCGGTTCAACAGGGGAATTAAACCATCGACCCTGCTCTCCATAATTTGGCCTTCACGCACTTTTAATTAACTTTATAACCCATAGACTATTGACACATGAAAAAAGCTTTACTCATCATTACTGCCATATTGATAACACAGCTCTGTTTTGCCCAGGCCGACACGGCTAAAACGACCAGGGAAGTTTACAACCAGGAATTTAAATGGAGGATGACTATCCCTGATGGATTTCAAAACCTTACAGAAGCTCAATATGCCGCGCTTAAAAAAAGGGGCACCGATGCTATGGAGAATTCATCAGGTAAAAAAATTGTAGATGGTACACAAAAGATCTTTTCTTTCAAAAGTGAAGGAGGTAACACTTTTGATTCAAACTATCAACCTTTTGACAGTAGCCTCTATGGCGACTTTGAAACCAATTTCAAAAACACCAATCAAATTGTATTTGATACCTTTACAAAACAAATGCCGGCCGGAACTAAACTGGATACTGCTTCAACTACAGAAACTATCAGTAATTTACCATTCCGATGCTTTAAAGCGAACATGCTATTGCCTGACGGCAGGCCGCTAACCTTCCTGATGTTTGCCAGATTATTTGACAAAAACCTGTTTACAGTTACCATGGTTTATATCGATAAACAAAAAGGCGATCAAATATTAACTGCCTGGAGAAACTCGAAATTTGAATAAGGCTGAATTTACTACATGTACGATATCTGCTGCATAGGGCACATCACCTCCGATAAAGTGGTCACCACCAAATCGGTGATGCACATGGCGGGCGGTACGGCTTTTTATTTTTCACATGCCTTGAGTAACCTGGATGTGAGCTACCTTTTGGTTACTGCCCTTGCAGAGAGCGAAATGCCTTATGTAACCGCCCTTCGTGACAAAGGCATCAAAGTGAAAGTGCAGCCGAGCGCCCACACGGTTTATTTCGAAAATATCTATGCGGACAACCAGGATCACCGCACCCAAAACGTGTTGCAGCAAGCTGATCCGTTTACTTTGGATGCTTTATCAGCTGTAAATGCAAAAATATTTCATTTAGGCCCCTTGCTGGCAAATGATATTTCAACAGAACTGATCAAATCTTTAGCGGGCAAAGGCCGTGTTTCTTTAGACGCGCAAGGCTACCTGCGCAAGGTTGAAAATAAAAAAGTGTATGCTGTCGACTGGTCGGGCAAAAAAGAAGCGCTGCAATACGTAGCTATTTTAAAAGCTGATGTTGCCGAAATGGAAGTATTAACCGGGTACCGTGACATTTGCAAAGGCGCAAAGCTTTTAGCCGAATGGGGAGTAAAGGAAATAGTGATCACCGATGGCAGTAAAGGTTCAACCATCTATAGCGATGGGGTTTTTTATGATATCCCTGCCTATCAGCCTAAAAACACGGTTGATGCTACCGGCTGCGGCGATACCTATATGGCCGGATATTTATACCAACGGATAAAAGGCGTCGCTTTCCAGGAGGCGGGGCAATTTGCCGCTGCTATGGCCGGGTTAAAAACAGCATCGCCCGGCCCGTTTATAGGTACAAAAGCGGATGTGCTTTATTTTTTAAATAAAAACCCTTTTTAATCAATCTCCGTTTAAGGAATATACCTGCTTAAATGCTTTTTGCAGTTATATAATATTTAAATTGCTTACTTTTAAAGCAAACTGGATCGCCTGTTTATGAAGAAAATACTTACCCTTGCTTTGATCATCCTTGGCTCTCATGCTTTTGCGCAGGATTCGCTGAAAAACTACAACAATAAACGAATTGAGACCACCACTTCAGGCATGGCAGTATTAGGTGGCTGGGGGGTGTTGAACCTGGGTGTCGGCGCTGTTGAATGGAATGCTTCCACTACTCCTACATCAAGATATTTTTACCAGATGAACACCGTTTGGGGCCTCGTAAATTTTGGTACAGCCTTACTTAGTTATGAGAGTTTTCAAAAAGACAAGAAAAAACATCTGACAGCAGCCGAAACATTAAAAGAACAGGAAAGGATCGAAAAAGTATTCCGGATAAATGAAGCCCTCGATGTAGCTTATCTCGGCGCCGGTATATACCTCAAATTGGTTGGCGATCACCGCAACTCCCCCATCATGAAGGGCTATGGCGAATCCATTATAATGCAGGGTTCCTTTTTACTGATATTTGACGGCATCATGTATCATAATGAAAAAGCTAACGGTGATAAACTAAGGCATTTCTTCGAAAAACACCCGATAACATTTAATGGCAAGCAGGTTGGGATGATATTCAATATGTAAATTTATCGCCGGCGGGTAACAATATCAATACGGTGTTAAAATCATCGTATATACCACTTTCACAATAATATCATTCCGGTATATTTGTTAATGCGTCTTCAAAATCTAAAGCTGTTTTTTTTCATTATTACGTTTTGTTCCATAGCCAAATTGAGTCCTGGGCAAACCACGCCCACTACAACGGTTACCGAATGGCAATATGGAAAGAATGGAGCAGTTTCCATCACCTATGATGATGCTTCACGGAACCAATTCCTGAAGGCTCTGCCTATCATGGAACGCTTGAAACTGCCGGCCACATTTTTTGTCATCACCGGGCCTATCAAGGGTTCCAAATACCAGGGTAAATTTATAGGCCGACCTGTTGCAGAGATCATTAAGGAGTCGGCTACTGTGCCCACCAACGATCAGAATTTTTTAGAACGATGTTCGGCTGCGGGTTACCTGGGCTACATGGGGACTATCTCCTATCATACCAAAGCCGGGAGTGCATATGACTCAGGCCACAAAGACAGGGCATTTAAACTAATGGACTCTTTATATACCAAAGTGCGAAATGGCGATTTTAAACCCGGTTATGAGCCCTGCCCGGAGTATAAGGAAGCCATCGGCTCCACCTGGGACGATTTCAGGCGCGATGCTGCCGAAGGATATGAGATCGCCAGCCATTCCATTACCCACGCCACTAT